>Ga0207648_10000037_pt1 | contig 120856 bp, 115 predicted proteins | sample KBSMisM32_FD_184310 | JGI IMG/M metagenome (GOLD analysis project Ga0207648, IMG submission 184310) | Miscanthus rhizosphere microbial communities from Kellogg Biological Station, Michigan, USA - KBS Miscanthus M3-2 (SPAdes) (version 2) | ecosystem: Host-associated > Plants > Roots >...
GCGATCTTCGACCCCACCACCGACACCTTCAGCGCCGGCCCGCTCAAGGGCGCGAGCTCGTCGGAAGAAAGCTGGGTGCTGATGCCCGATGCGACGGTGATCACCGTGCGCTGCGACGGGTCCGGGCGTGCCGACAAGTACGTGGCGGCGTCCAACACCTGGGTGGACGGCGGCACGCTGCCCACGGGCATCGTGGAGGTGTCGTCCAGCGAGATCGGCGCGGGCATCCTGCTGGAGGACGGCCGCGCCCTCTTCGTAGGCGCCAACGGCCACAACGCGCTGTACACCGCGCCCGCCAACCCGAGCGACCCCGGCACCTGGACCATGGGCCCGGACTTCCCGACCGACCCGAGCGGCCGCACCATCGGTTGCAAGGACGCGCCGGCCTGCCTCATGACCAACGGCCGCGTGCTCATCGCCGCGGGCCCGGTGGACGGCGTGCGCAACGACTTCCTGTCGCCCACCTACTTCTTCGAATACGACGGCGCCAGCATGCGCCGCGTGAGCGACCCGGCCAACTCGGGCGGCGTGCCCTACATCGGCCGCATGATGCTCTTGCCCACGGGGCAGATCCTCTTCGCCGCCGAGACGAACGAGATCTACGTCTACAACTACTTCAGCTGCCCGCCGGCGTCGGCGCATCCGCACATCACCTCGGCGCCGCACACGGTGCGGCCCTTCCACACCTACACCTTGCACGGCCGGCTGCTCAACGGCCTGTCGCAGGCGGTGGGCTATGGCGACGATGCATCGGGCGCGACCAACTACCCGATCCTGCGCATCCGGCATCTCGCGACCGGGCGCATCAGCTACTGCCGAAGCTTCGACCACTCCACCATGGGCGTGGCCACGGGCGCGAGCATCGAATCGACCAACTTCGTGATCCCCTGGGGCACGCCGGAGGGCGCATCGGAGCTCACGGTGGTGGCCAACGGCATCGCATCCGAGCCGTGGCCGGTGTGCGTGGAGGAGTTCCACTTCCACTGGCCGATCTTCGACGACGCGATCTTCGCGCGCCTGATCGGCAGCCTCGCCGACGGCCCGCTGTGGGTGTGGGGCCCGCATGGCCCGATCCCCGTGGACCCGTGGGGCCCGAAGGTCGCACACGAGGCGGCCGGCGCCCGCAACATGGTGGTCACCGGGCTCATGACGCTGCGCAAGCTCGGCGGCGAACTGCAGGCCGCGCGCCAGAAGATTGCGCTCGAGGCGCCGCTGGCGCCGGACGATGGCGACATGATCGAAGAAGAGTCGCAAGAGAAGGCACAAGAGAAGTCGGCCGCGACCGGGAAGGCGACGACGGCCGAAGATGCCTGAGGAGGGCCGCCGCGCGGGGGCTCAGTCCTCGCGCGGCGGATGCATGTGGAACGCCCGCCACAGCGTGAGGTCGTAGGCGATCTTCAGCGCGCCGCACAGCACCATGGGCGCGCTGATCCAGCCGGCGGCGAAGAGCGCGCCGCCGAGCGCCGGGCTCATGGCGGACGCGAGGCTGCGCGGCACGGCCGTGAAGCTGGCCGCGGCCGTGCGCTCGGCCGGCGTCACCACGCCCATCACGTAGGCGGTGCGGGTGGGGACGTCCATCTGCGACAGCGCGCTGCGGATGAAGAGCAGCACCAGCGCGAGCGGCAGGCTGGGTGCGAGCGCGGCGAGGACGAGGCAGATGTTGGCCGGGATGTGCGTGAACACCATGGTGTTGAGCAGCCCGAAACGTGCCGCGACCTGGGGCGCCGCGAACTGCGATGCGGCACTCAGCAGCCCGGCCCAGAAGAAGAACACGCCGGCCTGCGACAGCGTGATGCCGAAGCGCTGCAGCAGCCACAGCGACAGCAGTGCGTTCACCACCAGCCCGCCGGCGAAGGAATCGACGCTGAACAGCACGGCGAGCCGCACGACGATCGCGCGCGACGGCCCGAGCGGTGCCGGCGGTGCATGGACACTGCCGTGCGCGGGCGCAGGCAGGCCGCGGTACAGCCGGAAGATGGCCAGGCCCGTGAGCGCGTAGACGACGAAGAGCGCACGCATGGCGTCCAGCCGGTCGATGCCCGCGATGCGGTGCGCGATGTCAGGCACCGCCGCCGCGAGCGCACCGACCGCTGCGCACAGCGCACCCAGCACGCTGTAGCGGGCGAACAAGGCGGTGCGCGCTTCGCCTTGCGCGGCATCCGCGATGCGCGCGTGTTCCAGCGGCAGGAAGACCGACACGTCGCCCGAGCTCGGGTTGAGCGTGCCGACGAAGGCGACGACGAGCAGCGGCCAGAACGAGGACAGGCCCGCGAACCCCAGTCCCGTGCCCGCCATCAGCAAGGCCGCGCCGCACAGCAACGCGCGCGGTGCGACCCGGTGGCCCCACGCGCCGACCCACAGCGTCGCGGCGGCGGAGCCCAGCAAGGTCGCGGTGCTGATGAGGCCGACCTCGAATTGCCCGAGGCCGAGGGCCAGCAGGTAGGCGGGCAGCAGCACCGCCATGTAGCCATCGCACACCGCACGCAGGCCGCGGGCGGCCAGCATGCGCCAGGCATCGGGTGCAACGCCCGGCGGCAGCAAGCGGCGCAGCACCTGGTGCAACGGGCCGATGGGCGTGGAGGCGGCGTCCGTCATGGGACGCCAAGCCTACGCCATGCGCGGTGGGGCGAACTCTCTCAAGGCCGCAGGCCGTGCTGCGCGAACCAGGCCTTCATGCGTTGCCACCCGTCCTCCGCGGCCTCGCTGCGGTAGCTCGGCCGATAGTCGGCGTAGAACGCGTGGGGAGCGCCGGGATACACGAGCACCTGCGCGGCGCTGTTGGCCTGCTTCAGGCTCGTGCGCAGCTCCTCGACCTGGTCCAGCGGAATGCTCGGGTCCTCGCCGCCGTACAGGCCCAGCACCGGCGCCTTGAGCTGGCCGGCGACGTCGAGCGGCTGCCGGGGCTGCAGCGCGTTCTTCGGGCCGGTGAGCTTGCCGTACCAGGCGACGGCGGCCTTCAGCTTGGGCTGGTGCGCCGCATACAGCCACACGATGCGCCCGCCCCAGCAGAAGCCGGTGATGCCCAGCCGCGACGGGTCCCCGCCGGCCTCGCGCGACCAGGCGTAGCAGGCGTCCAGGTCGGCCATCACCTGTTCGTCGGGTGTCTTGAGCACGATGTCGCGGCGCAGCGCCTCGATGTCGGTGTAGGTGGACGGGTCGCCCTGGCGGAAGTACAGCGCCGGCGCGATGGCGAGGTAGCCCAGCTTGGCCAGGCGCCGCGTCACGTCCTTGATGTGCTCGTGCAGGCCGAAGATCTCCTGCACGACGAGGATCACCGGGTGCGGACCGGGCCGGTCGGGCGCGGCGCGGTAGGCGGGCAGCGGGCCGGTGGGCGTGGGGATCTGCACGTCGCCGGCGAGGAGGCCCGCGGCGTCGGTCTTGATGAGGGTGGCGGTGGCCAGCGGTTGCGCGGCGGCGGCGTAGCTGCCCGAGGGCGGGGGGGCTTGGGTCGAACTCATAAGCGTGATTCGCTCGCTTTGGATGTTCCGTTGATGTGCCGGGAAATCATCGCAGGCTCCCGGCCCGCGATTCATGACCACCGAAAAAAACTGTTCTGCGATCGCGCATTTGCAAGATCGACTCATGCGCCGCTGGTGAGCTGTGGTGCAAGGATTACGTCAAAGTGGTATTAAAAGGGTATCTAGTGGTACTCTAGTGGTTATGCTGATGACGGCGAGGCGCCTGCAGGGCGATAGTCGCGCCTGGTACGCCGCCGGCCACGGCCGGCCCTCTCGTACGCCGGTGTGCGCCGAGCCCGAATCATCAAACCACTCTTCAGGAGCGCCTCACTCATGTCAAATACCATTTGCATACCACGCAGTCACAAGCTGCGGATCCTGAGCGCGCTGTCAGCGGCCTTGCTGGCGACTTCGGCGTACGCCGCCTACCCGGCATGGCAGGCCGACACCTTCTACAAGGCGGGCACCGTCGTCTCCTACAACGGTCGCGACTACAAGGCATTGGTGGACCAGACGGACCACACGAGCACGGGCTGGAACCCGACCAGCACCAGCCTGTGGACCGACCTGGGGGCCAGCAGCGGCACGCCGCCGCCGGCGCCCGCGCCGGCCCCCACCCCCGGCCTCGCCAAACACCCGCTCGTCGGCTACTGGCACAACTTCACCAACCCCGCCGGTCCGACCTTCCCCCTCGCGCAGGTGTCGGACGACTGGAACGTGATCGTCGTGGCCTTCGGTGACGACGCGGGCAATGGCAACGTGAGCTTCACCGTCGACCCGAGCGCGGGCAGCGAGGCGCAGTTCATCGCCGACGTGAAGGCCCAGCGTGCCAAGGGCAAGAAGGTCGTGCTGTCGCTGGGCGGCCAGGACGGCTCGGTCACGCTGAACAGCGAGGCCAACGTCACCAACTTCGTCAACAGCCTCTACGCGATCATCCAGAAATACGGCTTCGACGGCATCGACCTCGACCTGGAAAGCGGCAGCGGAGTGTCCATGGGCGCGGCCATCCAGACCAACCTCGTCAGCGCGGTGAAGCAGCTCAAGGCGAAGGTCGGTTCGAGCTTCTACCTGTCGATGGCGCCCGAGTGGCCGTACGTGCAAGGCGGCTATGTGTCGTACGGCTCGATCTGGGGCGCGTACCTGCCGATCATCGACGGCCTGCGCAACGAGCTGTCCATCATCCACGTGCAGTACTACAACAACGGCGGGCTGTACACGCCCTACTCGACCGCCGCCTACGCCGAGGGCTCGGTGGACATGCTGGTGGGCGGCAGCAAGATGCTGATCGAGGGCTTCCCGCTCAGCTACGGCTCGGCCGGCAGCTTCGCCGGCCTGCGGCCGGACCAGGTCGCCTTCGGCGTGCCCTCGGGCCCGAGCTCGGCGGACTCCGGCTTCGTCACCACCACCACGGTGAAGAACGCGGTGGACTGCATGGCCCGGCTCGTCAACTGCGGCAGCGTCAAGCCCAACCAGGCCTACCCGACCTTCCGCGGCGTGATGACCTGGTCGATCAACTGGGACAAGCACGACGGCTACAACTTCTCGGCGCCGGTCGGTTCGAATCTGCGGACCTTGCCTTGAACCCAGGGGCGTGGGGCTGCGCCGCTCCGGCTGCGCAGCCCGTGCTGGGACGTCGCCTTCTCAACCACAGAGCGCACAGAGGACACAGAGGAAAGCATGGCCTCGGTGTTCTCTGTGCGCTCTCTGTGTTCTCTGTGTTGAGTACTCCTCTCATGCGTCAAACGATTCCCTGAGGTCATCCCGCCAACTCATCCGCGGATCGTCGTAAAGTGCGGCCCTTCCGTGCCCGACCCGCAGGCGCGGCCTTCACAGGGAGTCACCATGGTCCGACGCTCCACCCGAGCGACATCCTGGCTTGCCGCATTGGCGCTCACCGGCGCCGCGTCCGTGCAAGCCCAGCCGCGTTTCAACTTCGAGGCCACCCCCGGCCACCTCTCCAAGCAGGTCGTGCCCTCGCGCTACGCGCTCGCGCTCGACCTCGATCCGGCGCTCGACAACTTCAGCGGCCAGGTCGCGATCACCGTCAAGGTGGCCCAGCCCGCGCCCGCCATCGAGCTGCACGCCAACGAGCTGAAGGCCTCGCGTGCGACGCTCGTGTCGCCTGGCGGTGCGCGCGCGCTGAACGTCATCGCCCAGTCGGACACGCAGACCTGGCGGCTCGTGCCGACCGACGGCACGCCCATCGCCGCGGGCGAACATCGCATCGAGATTGCGTACAGCGGCAACGTGCATGCGTATGGCGAAGGCCTCTTCCGCGCCACGCATGAACAGGGCGGCAAGACCGAGCGCATGCTGGCCACGCAGCTCGAGGCGATCTCCGCGCGCATGGTGTTCCCGTCCTTCGACGAACCCGCGTACCGCGCATCCTTCGAGCTCACGGTGCGAGCACCCAAGCAGTACACGGTGCTGTCGAACACGCCCGAGCGGCCGTCGCGCGCCGACGGCGCAGTGACGGTGCACACCTTCGCGGCGACGCCCGCCATGCCGAGCTATCTCTTCAGCGTCGCCGTGGGCCGCTTCGAGATGCTCGAGGGGCGTGCCGCGGGGGTTCCGCTGCGCATCATCACGCCGCCTGGCAAGCGCGAGCAGGGGCGCTACGCGCTCGCCGCGACCCAGCAGCTGCTTCCCTTCTACACCGACTATTTCGGCGTGCCCTTCGCCCTGCCCAAGCTCGACCAGATGGCCGTGCCCAGCACGCGCTGGGGCGCGATGGAAGACTGGGGCCTCATCTCCTATGCCGAGAACGACCTGCTGGTCGACGACAAGAAGAGCAGCGTGAAGACCCGGCGCGATGTGTTCCAGACCGTAGCGCACGAGGTCGCTCACCAGTGGTTCGGCAACCTCGTCACCGCCGCCTCGTGGGAAGAGATCTGGCTCAACGAAGCCTTCGCGACCTGGCTCGAAAGCAAGGCCACCGACAAGTTCAACTCCTCGTGGAAGAGCCGCCTGGACAACCGCCTGCCCGTCGACCGCGCGATGCTGGTCGATGCCGGCACGGCGACGCGGGCCATCCGCTCGGGCCCGGTCACCGAATCCGCCGTCAACGACGTGTTCGATTCCATCACCTACGCCAAGGGTGGCGCGGTGCTCACCATGCTGGAGCAGTGGATCGGCCCGCGCGCCTTCCAGCAGGGGCTGGCCGACTACATGAAGGGCCAGCGGCTGTCGAACGCGACGGCGGGCGACCTCTGGTACTACATCGGCCGCGCGTCGGGCCGCGACGTGGGCGCGGTGGCCGCGAGCTGGACCGACCAGGCCGGCTTCCCGCTGGTGCAGGTGCGCGAGCGTTGCGAGGGCGGACAGTCGCAGGTCACCTTGTCGCAGAGCCGCTTCATGTTCGCTGCCGATGCAGCGAAGGCAGCCCAGGCACCGCAGCAGCTGTGGAAGATTCCGGTGAGCATGGCCCGCGGCAAGGCGTCGAGCACCGAACTGCTCGACAGCGCGGAGCGCACCTTCACCCTCGGTGCCTGCGGCCCGCAGCCGCTGGTCGTCAACGCGGGCGGGGGCGGCTTCTACCGCGTGGCCTACGAGCCGGCGGCGCGCCAGCAGCTCATCACCGCGTTCGACACGCTGGCCGAGGGCGACCGCATGGCGCTCCTCAGCGACAGCTTCGCGCTGGTGCAGGCCGGCCGCGTCCCGCTGAACGAGCACTTGGCGCTGCTCGCGGCCTTGCCGAAGGTGAACGATTCATCGCGCACGCGCACGCGCCTGTGGGCGGTGGCGCAGACGCAGCTGGATTTCCTCGACAAGGCCATGGCCGGCACGACCGCGCAGCAGCAGGTGCGCGCAGTCGGCCGATCGCTGCTCGGTCCGCAACTCGCGCGCCTGGGCTTCATGCCGGGGGCGAAGGAAGACACCGCCACCGCCGAGCTGCGCGCCGGGCTCATCGAGCTGCTGGCGCGATTCGACGATGAAGAGACCGTGCGCCGCGCGCTGCGCGCCTTCGACGAGGACGACAGCGGCAAGGCGCCGTTGCCCACGTCCTTGCGCGAGGCGGTGATGCGCGCCACCGGCATGCACGCCGACCAGGCGCGCTTCGACAAGCTGCTTGCGCGGCTGAAGCGCGCCGGCGGCGAGGAAGAGCGCTGGCTGTATGCGAGGGCGCTCGCCGGCGGCCGCGATGCGAAGCGCGCGCAGCAACTGCTGTCCGCGTCCACGTCCAGCCTCGCGCCGCCCAATGTCGTCACCGCGATTCCGGGCATGGTCGCGAGGAACTCGCCGTTCGGCGAGATGGCCTACCAGTACACCGTCACGAACTTCGCGCGCCTGGGCGAGCTCTCGGGCACCTGGGGCAAGCAGTTCCTGCTGCCCAAGGCCGCGGAAGGCTTCAACGATGCGCAGCGCGCCGCCAGGCTCGTGGAAGACCAGCGGCGCGAAGTCGGCAAGGACGGCGACACCCTGGCCGCGCGTGAAGCGGAAGCGATCCGCCTGCGCGCGTCGGTGAAGGCGCGCGAGGCAGCGGCGCTGGAGAAGGCACTGCCGGGCTGAGGCGGTTCGAACGAAACGCGACGCTGCTTCCGGGCTCTCGCGTGCCGATCAACGACGGCGCGCGAGCGGCCAGGGCAGGTCGTCGCGTTGGGCGACTTCACGCCAGATGCACTGCACCATGGTGCCTTTTCGTGACCTGGCACATCGTGAAGTGCGGGCGCCTCTCCTCATGCGCAAACCTCATGAAGAGAGGCGCATTCCTTCGTTCTCAATGCATGAGCGGCTGTCTAAGGTGTGGTCTCGTCTACCAACGGATCACGCACCATGAGCATCACCGCCATCAATGTTCGCAACCAGTTCCGCGGCCGCGTCAAGGAGGTCATCGAAGGGCCGGTCGTGTCGGAGATCGACGTGGAGACGCCCAGCGGACTCATCGTCACCTCGGTCGTGACCACGCGTTCGGTCAAGGAGCTGCAGCTCGTGCCGGGCAAGGAAGTGATTGCCTTGGTGAAATCCACCGAGGTGTCCATCGCGACCTTGTGAGGCCCGCATGAGTTCCTCCAAGGTGCGCGTGCTCATCATTCCGGGCCTGTACGGCAGCGGCCCGGCCCATTGGCAGACCTGGCTGCAGTCGCGCCTGCCGCAGGCGGTGCGCGTGGAGCAGCGCGACTGGAACGAGCCCGACCTCGACCGCTGGTCGGCGCGCATCGCCGAGGTGCTGGACGAGGCGCCCGACACGCCGCACGTGGCGGTGGCGCACAGCTTCGGCTGCCTGGCGTTGGCGCATGGCCTCGGCCGGCGACGCGCCCTCCCGCTGCGTGACGATACGCGTGGCGGCGTGCATGGCGCTCTGTTCGTCGCGCCTGCCGAGCCAGAACGTTTTCGCCTGGCCGAGCGGCTGCCGCGGCAGCTGCTGGGCGTTCCGGCCACGGTCTTCGCGAGCGACACCGACCCATGGATGTCGGCCCAGAGCGCGCGCCGTTGGGCGGCCATCTGGGGTGCCAACCTCGTCAACCTGGGTGACGTGGGCCACATCAATGCCGAGTCGGGCTTCGGTCCGCTGCCGCGCGCGCTGCACCACACGCAGGCCCTGATCCAACGCGTCGAGTCGGGCCGCCGCGTGGCGCGCGCCGACGTGCAGGAGTTTTCCTTCGCCGTCTGAGTCGGAAGCCCGTGACCGGCATGGAGCGAATAAGCAAGCTCGAATTGCTTCCTTCCGCCGGCCGCGTGTCGTTTCTACGATCTCTCACCGTTCCATCTTTCCCGTTCACCACAAGGACTTTTTCGCCATGACCACGGCCCGCCTCATCCGCCAATCGCTCTTGTCCCTGGCCCTCGCCGCCACGGCATGCGTGGCCATGGCCCGCGACGTGACACTGCTCAACGTCTCCTACGACCCGACGCGCGAGCTCTACCAGGAGTACAACGCCGCCTTCGCCAAGTACTGGAAAGGCAAGACGGGCGACAACGTCACCGTCAAGACCTCGCACGGCGGCTCGGGCAAGCAGGCGCGCTCGGTGATCGACGGGCTCGATGCCGACGTGGTGACGCTGGCCCTGGCTGCTGACATCGACGCCATCTCCACCCAAGGCAAGCTGATCGATGCGGACTGGCAGAAGCGGCTCAAGCACAACAGCACGCCCTACACCTCCACCATCGTCTTCATCGTGCGCCGTGGCAACCCCAAGGGCATCAAGACCTGGGACGACATCGTGAAGCCGGGCGTGGGCGTGATCACCGCCAACCCGAAGACCTCCGGCGGCGCGCGCTGGGCCTACCTCGCGGCCTACGGCCATGCGCTGACGGCGCCGGGCGGCAACGAGGCCAAGGCGCAGGACTACATCAAGAAGGTCTTCGCCAACGTGCCCGTGCTGGACTCGGGCGCCCGCGGCTCGACGGTGACCTTCGCCGAGCGCGGCCTGGGCGACGTGCTGCTGGCCTGGGAGAACGAAGCCGGCCTCGTGCTCAAGGAATTCGGCGCCGAGAAGTTCGACGTGGTCTACCCGCCCAACAGCATCCTGGCCGAGCCGCCGGTGGCGGTGGTGGACAAGGTGGTCGCGAAGAAGGGCACGGCCGACGTGGCGCGCGCCTACCTCGAGTACCTGTACTCGCCCGAGGGCCAGGACATCGCCGGCAAGAACTTCTATCGCCCGATCGACCCGGCCGCGCAGGCGAAGTACGCCAAGCAGTTCCCCGCGGTGAAACTGTTCACCATCGACGGCGTGTTCGGCGGCTGGACGAATGCGCAGAAGACGCACTTCGCGGATGGCGGCGTGTTCGACCAGATCTACGCAAAACATTGACGGCCGCCCAGTCGGCGGCGCTCCTGCCCCCGAGGGGCGCCGCCTGGCGGACCGGCGGAGCCGGATCCGCGGGCGTGGCTTGATCTGATGAGCATCGAAGCTGCGCGCTGTGGTGCTCATTCGTTTTGTGAATAAGGATGAGCGAATTGCGTCCTTGAAATGCGCTTACTGCGTGAATAGCATGCACGCTCCTTCCTCCATCCGCTGCATTTCCGCAGCGACTGCGCATGCAATCCGCCCGCCGAATCCTCGTCCTTGCACTTCCGTCCCTCCTGGCCGTCGCCATGTCGGCCGAGGCCGCCGGGCCAGCGCTGCTGAACGTCAGCTACGACGTCGCGCGCGAGTTCTACAAGGATTACAACGCGGCCTTCATCAAGCACTGGAAGGCCACGGCCAACGAGGATGTCACCGTCAACCAGTCGCACGGCGGCTCCAGCAAGCAGGCGCGTGCGGTGATCGACGGTCTCGAGGCCGATGTGGTGACCATGAACCAGTCGAGCGACATCGATGCCATCGCCGAGCGCGCGAAGCTGCTGCCGGCGGACTGGGCCAAGCGCCTGCCGAACAACAGCGCGCCGACGAGCTCCACCACCGTCATCCTCGTGCGAAAAGGCAACCCGAAGGGCATCAAGGACTGGACCGATCTTGCCAAGCCCGGCGTGAGCGTCGTCATCCCCAACCCGAAGATCACCGGCAACGGCCGCTACACCTACGTGGCCGCCTGGGGCGCGGCCATCAAGTCGGGCAAGTCGCCTGCGCAGGCGCGTGAGCTGGTGCAGCAGATCTTCGCCAACGTGCCGGTGTTCGACGGCGGCGGCCGCGCGGCCACGACCACCTTCGCGCAGCGCGGCATCGGCGATGCGCTGGCCACCTTCGAGAGCGAGGTCAACCTCATCAAGGCGGAGTTCGGCAACGACTTCGACGTGGTGTATCCGGCGTGGAGCATCCTCGCGGAGAACCCCGTGGCAGTGATCGACAAGGTGGTGGACAAGAAGGGCACGCGCCGCCAGGCCGAGGCCTACCTCAAGTACCTGTGGTCTGACGAGGCGCAGGAGATCGCGGCCAAGCACCAGCTGCGCCCGCGCTCGCCGGCGCTGCTGGCCAAGTACGCGAAGGACTTCCCGAAGGTCAACCTCTTCACCATCGATGAGGTGTTCGGCGGTTGGAGCAAGGCGCAGAAGGAGCACTTCGACGATGGCGCCACGTACGACCAGATCCTCGCGGCGGCGAAGAAGAAGTGATCACCACAGAGGACACAGAGAACACAGAGAGAAGAGTAAAGGGAATTGACTCTGTGTCCTCTGTGTTCTCTGTGGTTGAAATGAATTCCCCATGATCTTCACCCGCGCCCTCCTGAAGCGGCACAGCGTCTTGCCCGGTTTCGACCTGGCCCTCGGCTTCACGCTGCTGTACCTCGGCTTCATCGTGCTCATCCCCTTGAGCGCGGCTTTCCTCAAGACCTTCACCATGACCTGGCCGGCCTTCGTGGAGGCGGTGGCCTCGCCGCGCGTGATGGCCTCGTACCGCCTCACCTTCGGCGCGTCCTTCGCGGCAGCCATCCTCAACGCCTTCTTCGGATTGATCGTGGCCTGGGTGCTGGTGCGCTATGAGTTCCCGGCCAAGCGCCTGGTCGATGCGCTGGTGGATCTGCCCTTCGCGCTGCCCACCGCGGTGGCCGGCATTGCGCTCACGGCGCTTTATTCGCAGAACGGCTGGATCGGTTCGCACCTGCCGTTCAAGGTCAGCTTCACGCCGCTCGGCGTGTTCGTCGCGCTGACCTTCATCGGCCTGCCTTTCGTCGTGCGCACACTGCAGCCGGTGCTGGAAGACCTGCACAAGGAAATCGAAGAGGCCGCGGCCACGCTGGGCGCTTCGCGGCTGCAGACCTTCACGAAGGTGATCTTCCCCATCATCACGCCGGCGCTTCTGACCGGCTTCGCACTGGCCTTCGCGCGGGCGCTGGGCGAATACGGGTCGGTGATCTTCATCGCGGGCAACATGCCCATGGTGAGCGAGATCACGCCGCTCCTGATCATCACCAAGCTCGAGCAGTACGACTACAAGGGTGCGACGGCGATCGCGGTGGTGATGCTGGTGTCGGCGTTCATCCTGCTGCTGGCCGTCAATGCGCTGCAGGCCTGGACGCGCAAGAGGCAGGGGCGGTGATGAGTGCGATTCCCGTGTCCTCCTCCGCTGTCGTGCCGTTGGCCGGCACCGCACCGCGCCGCATTGCCGATGCCACCACCGAGCCCGCCTGGGTCAAGTGGCTGCTGATCGGCATCGCGCTCGCCTTCCTCGCGCTCTTCCTCTTCGTGCCATTGGCCATCGTCTTCGCCGAGGCTTTCAAGAAGGGCGTGGATGTCTACATCGCCGCCATCACCGACCCGGATGCCGTCTCGGCCATCAAGCTCACGCTCATCGCCGCCGGCATCTCGGTGCCCATGAACCTCGTCTTCGGCGTCGCGGCGGCGTGGTGCATTGCCAAGTTCGACTTCCGCGGCAAGAACGTGCTGCTCACGCTGATCGACCTGCCCTTCTCGGTGAGCCCCGTCATCTCCGGCCTCATCTACGTGCTGGTGTTCGGCCTGCAGGGCTGGTTCGGCGAGTGGCTTCGCGACCACGACCTGAAAGTGATCTTCGCCGTGCCGGGCATCGTGCTGGCGACCGTCTTCGTCACCTTCCCATTCGTCGCGCGCGAGCTCATCCCGCTCATGCAGGCGCAAGGCACGGAGCAGGAAGAAGCGGCGCGCGTGCTGGGTGCCAACGGCTGGCAGATCTTTCGCCGCGTGACGCTGCCCAACATCAAGTGGGCGCTGCTGTACGGCGTGATCCTGTGCAATGCGCGCGCCATGGGCGAGTTCGGTGCGGTGAGCGTGGTGTCGGGCCACATCCGCGGCACCACCAACACCATGCCGCTGCACATCGAGATCCTCTACAACGAATACCAGTTTGCCGCGTCCTTCGCGGTGGCCTCGCTGCTCGCGGGGTTGGCGCTCGTCACGCTGGTGCTGAAGTTCATCGTCGAGCAGCGGGTGAAGAAGGACCTGCGTGTCCAGGAAAGAAGCGAGTGACAAGATGAGCATCGAAGTCCGCAACCTGCAAAAGCGCTTCGGCGCCACCGTCGTCTGCGACAACCTCAACCTGGACATCCCCGCGGGTGAACTGGTCGCGCTGCTCGGGCCTTCGGGCTCGGGCAAGACCACGCTGCTGCGCATCATCGCGGGCCTGGAAGTGCCCGACAGCGGCACCGTGCTCTTCCACGGCGAGGACGCGACCAACACCGACGTGCGCGATCGGCAGGTGGGTTTCGTGTTCCAGCACTACGCCCTCTTCGCGCACATGACGATCTTCGAGAACGTCGCCTTCGGGCTGCGTGTGCGGCCGAAGTCGACGCGGCCCAGCGAGGCGCAGATCAAGTCCAAGGTGATGGAGCTGCTCAAGCTCGTGCAGCTGGACTGGATCGCCGACCGCTACCCGCACCAGCTCTCCGGCGGCCAGCGCCAGCGCATCGCGCTCGCCCGCGCGCTGGCGGTGGAACCCAAGGTGCTGTTGCTCGACGAGCCCTTCGGCGCGCTCGACGCCAAGGTGCGCAAGGAGCTGCGCCGCTGGCTGCGCCGGCTGCACGACGAGATGCATGTGACCAGCGTGTTCGTCACGCACGACCAGGAAGAGGCGATGGAAGTCGCCGACCGCATCGTCGTCATGAACCATGGTCGCATCGAGCAGGACGGCCCGCCCGACGAGGTCTACGACCACCCGGCCACGCCCTTCGTGCTGCAGTTCCTCGGCGACGTGAACCTCTTCCACGGCCGCTACGACCGGGCGGGCGGGGCCACGGGCGAGGTGAGCTACGTCCGGCCGCACGAGCTGCAGATCCTCGGGGCGCCGCGGGACGGCTCCATCGAGGTGACACTCTCGCAGGCGCTCACTGTCGGGCCGAACACGCGGCTGGAGTTCAAGCGGCTGGATGACTCGAGCTATGTGGACGTGGAGGTGCCGCGCTCCGAATACCTCGCGCTGCGCGATGCCATCGGCCTGCAGGCGGGTGCGAAGGCGCACCTGCTGCCGCGCCGCGTCACGCGCTTCGACAGCGAGCTGCTGAACGACCCGGCGGCCGCGATCTGAGGGCGCCGCCCGGCCCGGCGCTTTTCAGCGCGCCGGCGCGAACGCGTCGGCACCGCGCATCGGATCAGGCCTGGACCACCAGGTCCCAGTGGTTCGCGATATGCATGAGGTGGGCGCGGGCGTAGTCCGCCTTGCTCAAGGCGCCGTACGCGAAGTGCGGCGCGAGCGGCCCGGTGTGCTGCTCGAAGCGGTTCATGGCTTCGAGCACGCTGTCGATGGCGGGCGCCAGCGCCAAGCCGTCAGCCAGGCTCGGCATGCCCGGCACGGGCTCGTCCAGGCTGTGGTTCATGCGGCCGCGAGCGGAGAACACGGCGAAAGCCGCGCTGCCTACGCTCGCGCGAAACCATGCCGGCTTGGGCTGCGGGTAGCCGTCGATGGAGCCATGGATGCTTTGCGCCGCGTGGTGCAGCACGTGCGGCAGGTCCCAGCCCGTGCGGGTCTTCATGGGGGCCGCGCGCAGCTGCTCGAGCGTGCGGCGGGCGTTGGCGAGGTCGGCGAACTGCGGTGCGGCCAACGGGGTGTCACGATGGCTTGCGACATAGGCCGTGCCACCGGCCACGCCCACGGCGGCGAGGCCGCCGGCGGTGAGCAGGATGCGACGTCGAGGGGAGGACGAAGGAGAGCTCATGCGGCTGCGTTGGAGGCGACGCGTCTTGCGCCAGCCGGCATGCTATGCCCGTCCGCGTCGCGCAGACTGTCAAGTTCAGGACGATCTCGCGCGCCCCCTTCACGCGAGTAGACACGCGCCAAGACCCGCAGCTGGTCACGCCTCCTCGATCGCCTCGCCCGCCAGCGCCTTCTCCACCGCCGCCCGCGTGAGCGTCGGCGCGAAGGCCTCCATGAAGGCGTACACGTAGCCGCGCAGCCAGGTGCCGCGCCGCACGGCCAGCCGGGTCAGGTTCACTTCGAACAGCGCGCCGGCATCCAGCGCCCGCAGGCTGCGGTCGCGCTCGGGGTCGAAGGCGATGGACGCGACGATGCCCACGCCCATGCCCAGCTCGACATAGGTCTTGATCACGTCCGCGTCCATGGCGGTGAGCACCACGCTCGGTTTCAGCCCTTCACGCGCGAAGGCCTCGTCGATGTGGGTGCGGCCGGTGTAGCCGCCGTCGTAGGTGATGATCGGGTAGCGCGCGAGGCGCTGCAGCGTGAGCGCGCCCTTGTGCTTGAAAAGGTCGTGCCCCGGCGGCGCGACCACGCTGTGCGTCCAGCGGTAGCACGGCAGCGCCACGAGCTGCTCGTAGTCGGCCAGTGCTTCGGTGGCGATGCCGACGTCCGCCTCGCCCGAGAGCAGCATCTGCGCGATCTGCTTGGGCGAGCCCTGGTGCAGGTTGAGCGTGACCTGCGGGTAGAGCTGGCGGAAGTCGCGCACCACGGCCGGCAGGGCGTAGCGCGCCTGCGAGTGCGTGGCCGCGATGGACAGCCGGCCGCTCATCTGCGCGCTGAATTCGGCACCCGCCCTGCGCAGGTTGTCGGCGTCCAGCAGCAGCCGCTCGACGATGGGCAGCACCGATTCGCCCGGCGGCGTGAGCCCGGTGAGCCGCTTGCCGGCGCGCACGAAGATCTCCACGCCGAGCTCGTCCTCCAGCTCGCGGATCTGCCGGCTGATTCCCGGCTGCGAGGTGTGCAGCACCGAGGCGACCTCGGTGAGGTTGAAGCCGCAGCGGACGGTTTCGCGCACGGAGCGCAGTTGCTGGAAGTTCATGGGACCCAGGCGCTTTGGGCTTACACGCCGAATGCATAAGAAGGGCTCGAATTCTGCGGAAACCGAGGAAGGGCGGCAACGATGGATTGCTTCTATGCATACGCGTGGTCGTACTAAGCGACCTGCCATTGAATTCGCCCACGCCCATCTCCAGATTCGCTGAACCATGGGTGCCAACGACGCCAGCCTGCTCGACGCCTATTCGCTGACCGTGAGCGACGTGGTCGAGCGCGCCGCGCCGGCGGTGGTGGCCGTGTCCGTGGCCAGTGGCGCGCAAGGCGTGGGTTCCGGATCCGGCTTCCTGTACACGCCGGACGGTTACCTGCTGACCAACTCGCACGTGGTGAGGGCCGGCGGGCGGACGTCACCGAAGAACCTGTCTTACCGCGTCTCGATGGCGGATGGCCGCGAAGCTTCGGCGCGCTTCGTGGGCGACGACCCCGACACCGACCTCGCCGTGCTGCACGTGGACCCGATCAGCACCGGCGCCTTGCCGGCGTTGACGCTGGGCCGGTCGGCGCAGCTCAAGCGCGGCGAGATCGCGATCGCCATCGGCAATCCGCTGGGCTTCGAGCACACGGTCACCGCGGGGATCGTGAGTGCGCTCGGGCGCAGCATGCGGGCGAGCACGGGGCGGCTGATTCCCGACGTGGTGCAGACGGACGCTGCGCTGAACCCCGGCAACTCCGGCGGCCCGCTGCTGAACTCGCGCGCCGAGGTGATCGGCGTGAACACCGCCATCATCCGCGGCGCGCAGGCGCTGTGCTTGGCCGTGGCGGTGGACATTGCGTCCTGGGTGCTGCCGCAACTCATGCGGCAGGGACACGTGCAGCGTGCCTACCTCGGCGTGGGCGGCAGCACCATCCAGCTGCCGCGCCGCGTGGTGTCGGCGCTGTCGCTGGACGGGCCCGGCGCGGTGCGCGTGGACGCGGTCGAGCCCGACAGCCCCGCCGCGCGCGCCGGCCTGCGCGAAGGCGACATGGTCATCGGCCTCGACGGACAGCCGGTGGCCAGTGTCGACCGGCTGCATCAATTGCTCGATGGGTCCAGCATCGGCCGCGAGCTCATGCTCAAGCTGCTGCGCGGGACGATGCCGCCGCAGGTGATGTACCTGCCGGTGCATCCCACGGCGCGCCTGCCGGGCGCGTGAGGGCTACCCGGTGAGGATGGGCCGCAGCGCGTCGATCTCCTCGACCACGAAATCGAAGAACGCGGCGATGCGCGGCGTGTGCCGGATCTCCGGGCGCGTCAGCAGGCGCCAGATGCGTGTGAGTTCAGGCACCGGGCCGAACAGCTGCACGAGCTCGGGCTCGCCATTGCCAAGCGGCATGGGCAGCGGCGCGATGCCCAGGCCCGCCTTCACCGAGTAGAGCAGGCCCAGCACGCTGTTGTTGCGCGCCACGATGCTGGCATTGGGCGCCACCGCCCGCAGCCAGGTCATCGCGCGGTGATTGGCCATCGATTCCTCGAAGCCGATGATGGCGTGCTGCCCAAGCTCGTTGATGCGTTCGGGCCGGCCGTGCTGCGCCAGGTACGCGCGGCTCGCATACACGCCCCACAGCGAATCGGCTACCTTGCGGCCCACGAGTTCGCTGTCTTCCACGTCGCCCGAGCGCAGCGCCACGTCGGCATCGCCGCGGGCGATGTCCAGGTACTTGTCGCTCATCACCCATTCCACGCGCAGGCCGGGGTGGCGTGCGTGGAAACGGTCGAGCAGCTGCGTCTTGATGATGCGCTGCGCCAGCGGCTCGGGGCAGGTCACGCGGATGACGCCCACCAGTTCGTGTTGCTTGGCCTGCACGTGCTGCTCCAGGCGCGTCACCGAATCGGCCACGCCCCGCGCCAGCGGCACGAGCTCGCGGCCGTAGTCGGTGAGGTGGTAGCCCGTGGGCTCGCGGCGCACCAGCGGCTGGCCGATGCGTTCCTCGAGCTCCAGCAGCCGGCGCTGCACGGTGGACGCGTTGACCTTCAGCGCACGCGCCGCGGCCAGCGTGCTGCCATGCTCGGCGAGGGCCACGAGGTACTTGAGATCGTTCCAGTCGAACATGGCTGTGTCCGCCCTCGAGGGATGCACTTCTGCACGCCGCCCCTGCAGTTCTGCGCCTTACGCCGCGAGGGCTCGGGCACTAGGCTTCGCGACATCGAATCAACCGATGGATTGTGCGACAGCACCGAGGAGAAGCGCTCATGAACTGCAACCACCCAAGACTCTGCGCGGCCGCCGTGATGGCCCTGGCCGCCACCACTGCCCAGGCCGATGTGCTGGTCAGCAACCTCGCCCAGCCCGAGCGCGCCTTCAGCGAACTCACGTCGCTGTTCTGGGCGGCGCAGTCCTTCGTCACCGACGGCAGCAGCCACCCGCTGCAGTCCATCGATGCGATGCTGGGCACCAGCGCGTACCGTGGCGACGACACGGAGTACGTGGCAGAGCTGCATGCGAGCGGGCCAGGCATCATCGGCTCGCTGCTGACCACCTTCTCGTTCGGCAGCACACCGTCCGGCGCCCCCACGGCCATCTCGCTGCTGCCCGACAGCGGCGTGACGCTGGCCGCCGGCACGACCTACTGGCTGGTGGTGGGCGAACGGCACGGCAGCCTGGACTCCGAGTACCTCGGCTGGTCCTACGCCGACGGCAACGCCAGCACCGGCCCCGGCTCGCTGGGCGCGTTCGGGTACTCGACCGACGGCGGCATGAGCTGGTCGGCTTCCACCTTCGACACGCCCAATCCGTTCAGGCTGGCGGTGAACGTGGCACCGGTGGCTGCGGTGCCGGAGCCTTCGTCCATCGCGCTGATGGCACTGGGCCTGGTGGCCCTGCTGGCGATGCGCCGCGTCCATCGCACGGAGGTTTCCCGATGAGCGCCGCACTTGCTGCCGATGCCAAGACGATGGCCCGCGACCAGTGGGAACGCGCCGCTGCCGGCTGGGACCGCCACACGCCGGTGATCCGCCAATGGCTGCGCACGGCCACCGACACCATGCTCGGCATGGCCGGCATTTCGCCGGGGGCACACGTGCTGGACGTGGCCGCCGGTGCCGGCGACCAGACGCTGGACATCGCCCGCCGAGTCGGGCCCGAAGGCTCGGTGCTCGCGACGGACTTCTCGCCGACGCTGTTGACGCTGGCGCAGCAGCGGGCCGATGCCGCCGGCTTCTCGCAGGTGACGACGCTCGTGGCCGATGGTGAGCACCTGCCCGACGACATCGGCCCCTTCGATGCCGCCGTGTGCCGCCTCGGCTTGATGCTGTTCACCGATCCGCTGCAGGGCTTGCGCGAGATGCACCGCGTGCTCAGGCCCGGTGGCGGCATCTGCACCCTGGTGTTCTCTCGTCCCGAGAAGAACCCCTGCGTGGCCCTCCTGCTGCGCACGGCCATGCAGCACGCGGGCCTGCCGCCGCGCGATCCCTTCCAGCCGGGCGGGCTGCTGAGCCTCGGCCGCCCCGGGCTCATCGACGAGCTCTTCGAGCAGGCGGGGTTCGAGGAGGTGGCCACCACGGCCATCGAGGCGCCGTTCCGGCTGCCGTCGGCGCGGCACTACCTCGACTTCGTGCGGGCGTCGGCCAGTCCCATCCAGCAGATCCTGTCGCGGCTCGATGCGACGGCGCAGGACGCCGCCTGGAGCGACATGGAGACGCGCCTGCACGCCTTCGACACGCCCGAGGGCTGGGTCGGGCCCAACGAGCTGCTGCTGACCGCGGCGCGGCGCTGAGCGCCCGCGGGCCTCACGACACCAGCTGCTTCCTCGCGCGGTGCAGGCGCACGAAGAGGTTCTCTTCGCTGATCGCCAGCGCCTCGCACACGTCCTCGGTGGACTGGTCCTGCAGCACGCGCAGGTGCATCACGTCGCGCAGGCCGGCGGGCAGCTGGTCGATGCGCTCCAGCACGCGGGCAAGGAATTCGCGCTGCTCGGCCACCTCGTCCGGCCGCGCGTGCGGGCATTCGATGGCGGCGATGCCGGCCTCGGGGTGCTCGTCGTCGGCCTTGTCGTCGAAGCTGTCGCAGCTTGCGCGCTGGCGTACCAGGTCGACGATCTTGTTCTTCAGCACCGCGGTCAGCCACGAGCGCAACGCGGAGCGGCCGCCGAAGCTGGCGCGGCCGGTGGCCACCGCCTCGAACACGTCGTGCACCAGGTCTTCGGCCAGCATCGGGTCGTGCAGCTTGCGCTGGGCGAAGCGCACGAGGTAGGCGCGGTGGGTGATGAGCTCGGCCCACGAGACCGCACCGACGCTGTTGTTCTCGACCAGCGCCGGGTGGAAGGTGGGAGCGGTGGCGAAGGCGTGGCGGGTGTTCATCGGGGTCTTCCGGGTGCGGTTGCGATGGAATGGACTTTGGTCGCCGCACCTCGCGCGTCCCTCGCCGAACATCACAGGAAGATCACATTTGCGTAAGAAGCCGGGGTGCCCGCACGACAATCCCGCATGCCCTCCACCATCCTCGTCGCCGAAGACCAGGCCGACATCCGCGACCTGATTGTCATGAACCTGCGCAACGCCGGCTACGAGGTCGCGGCCGTGGCCGACGGCCTGGCCGCGCTGAACAGCCAGAACGAGGCGGCCAGCGACCTGCTCATCCTCGACCTGATGATGCCGGGCATGGACGGCCTGGAGGTGTGCAAGACGCTGCGCGCCCGCGGCCGCAACACACCCATCCTGATGCTCACCGCCAAGTCCACCGAGCTGGACCGGGTACTCGGCCTGGAGCTGGGCGCGGACGACTACCTCACCAAGCCCTTCTCTCTGGCCGAACTGCTGGCGCGGGTGAAGGCGCTGCTGCGCCGGGCCGACCTCTTGCGTGCCGCCCAGGCCAACGCTGCCGGCCAGCCCAACGCCATCCGCAACGGCGACCTGGAGATCCTGCCCACCAAGCGGCAGGTGCGCTACCGCGGCGAGCTGCTGGACTTCACCGCGCTGGAGTTCGACTTGCTGCTGCACTTCGCCCAGCACCCAGGCCACGTGTTCTCGCGCGGGCAACTGCTGAACGCGGTGTGGGGCTACACGCACGATGGGTACGAGCACACGGTGACGACGCACATCAACCGCCTGCGGGCCAAGCTGGAGGCCGACCCGATGCGGCCGCAGCTGATCCTCACGGTGCGCGGGGCGGGGTACAAGATGCGCGAGGCGCCGAGGTGAGGTGGGGGCTTCGAACCCTCAGCCTGACCCTTCGATACCTGAGGGCGAGCGGGTTCTGGCTTCGATACCTCAGCCTGACCCTTCGATACCTCAGGGCGAACGGGTTCTGGCTTCGATACCTCAGCCTGAACGGACGGGGTTGGGCGCGCAAGATCAAACCGTTCACGCTGAGGTATCGAAGCGCCCACCAGCGCGTCTTCCCATGACCGTACGCCTCAAGCTTGCGCTGACGATCTTTATCACCGGCGCCCTCACCGCGCTGGGCGTCGTCGCCACCGTGCTCTTTGCCTTCCAGCGCTTCGAGCACGAGACCACCTACTACCGCGCCAACGCCTTCCTCGGCCGCGTCGTGGCCATGTACGACAACATGTTCGAGCTGCACGAGCGGCATCCGGAGGAATTCACCGGCTTCCTGCGCAACCTCGTGCTCTTCGAGCCCGACACGCAGCTGTACCTGCTCGATGCGCAAGGAACGGTGCTGGCCTTCACTGGCGAGGCGCAGCTGCCCGCCGGCTTCAAGGTGGACCTGGCGCCGGTGCTGCAGGCAGTCGGCCAGACGCCCATGCCCTACGTGATGGGCGACGACCCCGAACGAATGGACGCCAACGCGGTCATCGCCGCCAAGGCCGTGAAGCGGCCGGTGATCCGCAGCGACGAGCCGGTGGCGGGCTACCTTTACCTCGTCGCCCACCAGCGCACCCCGCAGGACCGCTGGCAGGTGGTGGGCAGCAGCTTCGCCAAGCCGGCGCTCGCGGCCATCGTCGCCGTGGTGCTGTTGTCCAGCCTGCTCGCGTGGTGGGTCATCGCCACCGTCACGCGGCCCTTGCGCCAATTGAGCGATGCGGTGGCCGCCGTGTCGCGCGAAGGCCTGGGCAGCGGCGCGGCGGACCCGTCCGCGGTGGCCCTGCCCAGTGAGCGGGCGGGCGACGAATTCGGCCAGCTGGCGGCAGGCTTTCGCGCGATGCTTGGCACCCTGCGCCAGCAATGGGAAGCGCTCAGGCGGCTCGATCACTTCCGCCGCGAAGGAGTGAGCAACCTCTCACATGACCTTCGCTCGCCGCTCACCGCCACCGCCGCCTGCCTGGAGACGCTGGAGACCCGATGGGCGTCGGAGCCGGCACGCGCCGAGGACCAGCGCCTGGTCGAGGTCGCGCTGCGCAACACCCGCAACGCCGCGCGGCTGGTGCAGTCGCTGGGCGACCTGGCGCAGCTGGACGAGCCGGCTTTCAAGCTGCAGGCCGAGGTGCTGGACGCGAGCGAGCTTCTGGACGACATTGCCGTGCGCTTCGGCGAGCGGGCGGCCAAGCGCGGCGTGAGCATCGCCGCCGGGCACGATGCCGGCGATGCGCCAGAGGCGCCGCCCTTTGTCGCGCTGGACATCGAGCTCTTCGAGCGTGCCATCGCCAACCTCGTGGACAACGCGCTGAAGTTCAGCCGCCCTGGTGACCGCATCGAACTCGCCGCGCGGGTGGAAGCGGCAAGCGCCGGCGATCGGGTGGTGGTGAGCGTGGCCGACACCGGCCCGGGCATCCCGGCGGCCGACGTGCCGCACCTCTTCGACCGCTTCTACCAGAGCCGCCAGAGCGTGGCGCCGGCCACCGGCGAAGGCGGCAAGGGTTTGGGCCTGGCCATCGTCAAACGCATCGCTGAACTGCATGGCGGCGAGGTGGTGGTGACCAGCACGCCGGGCCGAGGCACCAGGGTGGCGCTCAGCCTGCCGCGTGCCGCCGTGTGACGGTGCGGCGTGATACCGCGGTGTGAAGAATCCGACAGACTGTTGCGGCACCGCCTCGGCGCAGGGAAAGCCCTGATGTCTCACCAATCGCACGCGCCTACAGTCCGTCCACTCGCGGCGGGCACCATGCTTGTGCCCTGCATGGGCGGGGGTCTGAGGAGACAAAATTGACGCGGTGGTGGCGCAAGCCAACACGCCGCGAATGATGGCAGGGCCATTGGCCGATGTCAGAATGAAAGGGCGCTGGGTTTCCGGCGCCCTTTTTCATTCCGGTCGCGAGCTCGCCGCCGCCTGCAGTCCCGCCCGCCGATGCTCGATCTCGTCACCGTCACGATCGCCTCCCTTTTCGCCGGTTTTGTCGATGCCATCGTGGGCGGCGGCGGCCTGATCCTCGTGCCGGCGCTGTTCAGCGTCTACCCCAACACCGCACCGGCCACGCTCTTCGGCACCAACAAGGGTGCCGCCGTCTGGGGCACCGGCTGGGCCACGGTGCAGTTCGCACGCCGCGTGACGATGCCCTGGGATGCGCTGCTGCCGGCGGCCTTCGCGGCGTTGGTGGGCAGCGCGGCCGGCGCCTTCACCGTCACGCTCGTGAGCGCCGGCGGCCTGCGCCGGGCGCTGCCCTTCGTGCTGCTGGCGGTGCTGCTGTACACCTTGGCGAAGAAGGAGCTGGGCCGGCACCACGAGCCGCGCTTCGCCGGGCGCGGGCAGGCGGTGCTGGCCAGCGTCATCGGGCTCGTCATCGGCTTCTACGACGGCTTCTTCGGCCCGGGCACCGGCAGCTTCTTCGTCTTTCTCTTCGTGCGCTTGCTGGGCTATGACTTCCTGCACGCCAGCGCGAGCGCCAAGCTGCTGAACACCGCCACCAACGTGGCGGCACTCGTCACCTTCGTCGCGAAGGGCCACGTGTGGTGGCACATCGCCGCGGTGATGGCGGTGGCCAACGTGGCCGGCAGCCTCATTGGCACCCGGCTCGCGCTCAAGCACGGCGCGGGCTTCGTGCGGGTGGTCTTCATCGCGGTCGTGTCCGCGCTCATCCTCAAGACCGGATACGACGCCTTCTTCAAGCTGGCGTGAACCGGCCGCGCAGGCCGCGCCACGGAAGCTGAACTGTGCGGTTTTTCGCGCGCTCTTCGTTGCAACTGGCACGCGCCCGCGGACGTAGCATTGCACGTGACTCAAAGCGTCTTGCGGAACCCACCATGCCCGTCGATCCCCAACTGCGTTCACTGAACATCGACATCCCTGCCCAGCCGGAAGCGCTGGTGAAGCTGTCGCTTCTGCTGGCCGACGAGGAGGTGAACATGCACGCGCTCAGCGGGCTCATCGAGTCCGACATGGCGCTCGCCGCGGCCGTGCTCAAGGCGGTCAACTCGTCGCTGTACGGGCTGTCGGGCCGCGTGCAGAGCGTGCAGCAGGCCATTACCTTCCTCGGCACGCGCGAGGTCGCGTCCGTTACCTTCGAGATGGGCCTGAAGGCGGTCTTCCCCGCCGCGCCCGAGCTCGAGCCCGTGTGGGAGCGTGCCGGCGTGCGCGGCCTGCTGATGGGCCGCATCGGCCAGGCGCTGAGCGTGGACCCGTGGGCCGCGCATTCGGCCGGGCTCTTCGAGGAATGCGGCAAGGCGGTGCTCTTTCGCCATGCGGCGGAGCGGTACCGGCCCTTGCTCAAGGCGGCCAAGGACGACGAGGAACTGCTCTTCCTCGAGCACCAGGAATTCGGGGTCAGCCACGACGCGCTGGGTGCGGCGCTGTGCGAGAGCTGGGGCCTGGCGCCCACGGCCGTGCACAGCGTGCGCTATCACGTCGTCGTCAACACCACGCGCGAGCTGCCGATGCAGGTTCAGCGACGCGCGATCTGCGCCATCTCGGCGCTCGCGAACGCGCTGATCGTCGACCCCGAGACGTTGGAAGAAGTGGCTCGCGCGGTCGCGCCGCAGGCCGACCTGGACGTGGCGATGGTGCTGCGCGGCACGCGCCGCGTGAAGGAGCAGATCGAAGCGGCGGTGGCCCGAGGCGGATGACGCGGCGGGCGTGGGAAAGACTTCTCACCACAGAGCACACCGAGACCACAGAGGAAAAGCTTGTCCTCTGTGGTCTCGGTGTGCTCCGTGGTTGAAATGAACCTCCGGCAACAGCCGAACCTTCAGCCCACCTGCTTGTAGATCGCCTCCGCCAGCGCGAGCAACTGTTCGCGCGGCAGGCTGCCCACGATCGCGTAGCCGGTTGTGCCCTCGACCCAATAGAACATGCCCAGGTCGCCCTGCCGTTCGTACTTGAAGGCGGCCGGCGTCGTGCCGTCGGGCTTGCGCAGGTAGACCGTCACCCGCGTCGCGGCGGACTGGCCGATGCGCTGGTACATGAGCTGCGCGCACGGCCCGTTGCTTTCGGGCAGCAGGCGGCCGCCGATCAGCTCGAAGCCCTGGGCGCGCAGGTCGAACAGCTTCACCGGCCGGTCGACGCGCTTGGTGAGCCAGCGCGACAGGTGCTCTTCCTGTGCGCGGCTGTCTTCGGCCGTCGCACCGACCACCGACACCTCCACCGGATGACGCACCTCGGGCGCGTACACCGCATGCGCGCCCATCACTCGGCGATCCCAGCCGGCCGATGCGCCCTCGGGGCCGTCGTCATCGCCCAGCATGCGCCAGGCGGTGGCCGCACCGAGCACGGCGCCCAGGGCGAAAACCGCGAAGCCGGCAGCAAGGCGCGTGGCCGTCAGCCACTGGCGAGCCGGCGTGTGATTCAGCACCAGGTGTTCGAGGCGTGGCGGAACCGGCTCCTCGGCCACGGGCGCAAGCCGTGCCCGCAGCGCATCGCGGTCGGCGGCCCACAGCCGCACGCGGGCGGTGTCTTCCGGGTGCTCGTGCAGCCAGGCGTCGATCTCGGCGCGCTGGGCCGGGGTGAGCTCGTCGTCGAGCCAGGCCGACAACTGGTCGGGCAGCGAATCGTCGCGATCGGGCGTGTTCATGGTCAGACGACGCGACGCAGGCTGCGCGTCGCGGAATTGGTGGGCGTGGCGGGAACATGGCCGTCCAGCAGTGCGCGAAGCGCCACGCGGCCGCGCGAGATGCGCGACATGACGGTGCCGATGGGAATGTGCAGCACCTCCGCGCATTCGGCGTAGGACAGCTGCTCCAGCGTGACCAGCAGCAGCGGCTCGCGCTGCTCGACCGGCAGGCGCGACAAGGCGGCGACCAGGTCCATGCGCAGGCCCGGGTCCGAGGCCGGCGCAGCCACGCTGTCCGGCCCGTCCTGCAGGTCCAGCGGCTCGACGTTCACGAGGTGCGAGCGGCGGCGCCGGTCGTCCATGTGCGCGTTGTGCGCAATGCTGATGACCCACACGAGGATGTCGCGGCGCTGGTCGAACTGGTGCCAATGCGCCAGCGCCCGTTCCAGGGCGGTCTGCACCAGGTCGTCGGCCGTGCTCGCGTCGAACACCAGCGAACGCGCATACCGCCGCAGTCGCGGGATGGTGGAGAGCAGCTGCTGGCGAAAGGCGGTGGGAGCGGTCACGTGAAGGTGTACGTGATGAGCGTGTGGGTTATTCCGGTTGGCTCGACTAGCATAGTCCGCCGAGGCGGCAAACGAGCACCAGTTCACGCCGCAACCCTGAGTGGCGTGTTCTCGGGGTCTGGCCTGATCCCGGACAATCTACCAATGACTCCCCCGACCAAGGCCCAGGCGCCTGCCTTTTCCGCCGAGCAGTTCCGCGCAGCGCTGGGCATGTTCGCCACCGGCGTGACGGTGGTGACCGGCCGCGATGCGCAGGGGCGGCGCATCGGGCTCACCGCCAATTCCTTCAATTCCGTCTCGCTGGCGCCGCCGCTCGTGCTGTGGAGCCTGGCCCGCGCGGCCGGCTCGATGCCGGCGTTCAAGAGCGGGTCACACTACGCGATCAACATCCTCGCGGCCGACCAGCGCGAGCTGGCCGAGCGCTTCGCCAGCAAGCGGCCCGATCGTTTCGAAGGGCTCGTCCTTCGCGAGGGCAGCGGCGGCGCGCCCATCATCGAGGGCGCGGCGGCGGTGTTCGAATGCTTCAACCGCAGCCGCTATGAAGAGGGCGACCACGTCATCTTCGTCGGCGAGGTCGAGCGCTGCGAGCGCCGCGAGGGCGCCATGCCGCTGATCTTTCACGGCGGTCGGTACTACACCGAGCTGCCGCTGTAGAGCGCGTCAACCCGCCGTCGCCACCGGGCTGTCCAGCAGCTTCGCCATCGTCGCGAGCAAGTCTTCCGCGGCCACCGGTTTCACCAGGTGCTCGTCGAAGTGCGTGGCGAGCGCGCGAGCGCGGTCGTGCTCGCGGCCGTAGCCCGTCAAGGCGACGAGGCGCAATGGCCGCATGCTGCGAAGCCGCGGATCGGCGCGCAGGCGGCCGGCCAGTTCGTAGCCGTCCATGCCGGGCAGGCCGATGTCCAGCAGTGCGACATCGGGGGTGAAGCTGTCGAGCGATGCCAGCGCCGACGGGCCGTCGTAGGCGGTGCGCACGTCGTAGCCGGCGTCGGCCAGCACCACCTGCAGCAGCTCGGCGGCATCGACGTTGTCGTCCACCAGCAGCACGCGGCCGCTGTGGCGTGCGATGGTCACGGGCGGCGGCGGGCTCACGTCGGGGCCTGTCTCCTGCGGGGCGATGGGCAGGCGCACGGTGAAGGTCGCGCCGCGGCCGATGCCTTCGCTGGCCGCGCTCACCGTGCCGCCATGCAGGGTGACCAGCGTCTTGACGATGGCCAGGCCCAGGCCGAGGCCGCCGGCGTGGCGGTCCATGCCCTGCTCGCCCTGGGTGAACAGGTCGAACACGCGGGGCAGGAGGTCGGGCGAGATGCCGCTGCCGTGGTCGGCCACGACCATCTCCACCACGTCGCCGTCCACCCGCACGTTGATGGCGATGCGCGCGTTGCCGGGCGTGAACTTGGCGGCGTTGGTGAGCAGGTTGGCGAGCACCTGCGCGAGGCGCACCGCATCGCCGTTGACGAAGACCGGCTCCTTGGGCAGGCTGACTGCCACCGGCTGCGCGCGGCGTTCCAGCGCGGGCTGGGTGATCTCGAGTGCGCGGTCCACCACCGACTGGATGCGCACGCGCTCCAGGCTCAGCTGGATCTTGCCGCGCGCGATGCGCGACACGTCGAGCAGGTCGTCCACCAGGCGCAGCAGGTGGGCCACCTGGCGCTCGATGATGCGCCGCTCCATGGCCGATTCCTGCCCGCCGCGACGGGCCATCAGGTGCAGCGCCGTGACGATGGGCGCGAGCGGGTTGCGCAGCTCGTGGCCGAGCATCGCGAGGAATTCGTCCTTCACGCGGTTGGCGGTTTCCGACTGCGAGCGCGCCGCCTGCGCGTCGGCATACAGCCGTGCGTTGTCCAGCGCGAGCGCGGCGCGCTGGGCCAGCTCGACCAGCAGCGCGCAGTCGTCCTCGCTGAACTGGCGGTCGGATTCGGCCTGCAAGGCCGCGAGCGCGCCCAGCGTGCGGCCGCGCGCCACCAGCGGCACGATGAAGTAGGCACGCAGACCGATGGCCTGCGCGAAGGTCAGCAGGTCGCGGTCGCGCAGGCGGTCGAATTCGTTGGGCGGATCGAAATGCGCCAGGTGCGAGCGGCCGGTGGCGACTGCCCAGGCCATCGACCCGGGCGTCTCCGCCGATGAATGCAGTCGCTGCACCAGCTCCTGGCCGAAGCGCGTCTTCTGCGGATCGGTGTGGTGCATCAGCGCGTGCTGCAAGTTGCCTTCCGCGTCGACGAGGTCCACGCGGCACCAGTCGGCGATGTTGGGCACGACGATCGAGGCGATGGCCTCCAGCGTCGCGTGCGGCTGCAGCGAGCGCGAGAACACCGCGCCGGCGGACGCGAGCAGTTCCAGCCGGCGCCGCGCATGCTCGGCGCCGCCGCGGGCGTTGCGTTCGGCGGCGAGCAGGCGTTCGCGCTCGGCCTCGTCGCGCGAGCGCTGCTCGCTGGCCGAGACCAGCGCGTCGGCGACTTCCTGGATCTCGCGGATGTCCGAGCGCGCGATGGTGGGCGGCAGGCCGCGCCCCAGCGCCTGCGCGGCGCGGCGCAGGTCGCCGATGGGGCGGTTGATGCCGCGCGCGATGGCGAAGGCCGCGAGGCCGCCGAGCAGCGCCGACAGCAGGATGCCGCCGCCATACGCCGCGGCCGAGCGCATCACGCCGGCGTCCACGCCGGCGGTGGGGATGCCGATGGCCACCGTCCAGGCGGTGGACTTGCTGCGCGAGATCGCGGTGAGGAGCGAGTCGCCTTCGAGCGCGAAGGTCGTGCCCACGCCCTCGTCGCCCACCGCGCTCATCAGCCGCTGCAGGCTGGGCGCGGGCGGCCCGCCGAGATACTTGGCATGCTCTCGCGAACGCGCCACGCGCGAGCCCTTGGCATCGAAGACGGAGACGATCCAGTCGTCGGGCACCTTCTGGTGCGAGATGACGTCGACGACCGTATCCGGGTTGACCACGCCGGTGAGCACATACCGCAGGTTGCCGTCGCGCAGCACCGGCACGCGCACAGGAATGCCCTGCTCGCCGCGCTGGCCGCGCCGCATGGGCCCCACCAGCGGCGCGCGGCTGCGCACGAGCTGGTCGAAGCTGCCGGGCTCGGAGATGGCGAGATCGGCGCGGCCCTGGGGGTAGCCGGTGTGCATCGTCACCTGCCCGCTCGGGTCGTGCAGGATGATGGCGCGCCATTGCGGCCGGGTGGCCACCACGCGCTGTGCGACGCGGTAGAACTCGTCCATGTTGCCGCTGTCCAGCGACGAGGCGGTGGCCAGCCCTTCGAGGATGGCAACAGTGCTGCGCAGCTCGCCATCGACCGCGGTGCCCAGGGCACGGGCGAGTTCGAGGCTGGAGCGCTCGGCCTGCTCGCGCTGCTGCTGCACGAGCGCATACAGGCCGAAGCCGGACATCGCCGCCAGCGGCAGGATGGCGGCCACCACCAGCACCGCGAAGCGCCTGCGAAGCCCGACGCTGTGCATCAGAGGCCGCCGCCTCGCCCGGTCCGGGGACCGCCGCTTGGACGCCGAGAAATTGGAGTGCGCTTCATGGGTGGCAGCGATGTTAGGGCCAGATCGCGCCGAAGTGCCGGCAAGGCCGGGTTTCCGAGGTAACGGACGGAATGAAAAAACCCGGCGGGTGCCGGGTCCTTTCGTCATGCGACCTGCGCCGCCGGCTTGCTAAATGGTTGCGTGCATGAACCGTCCCGGTCCCGGGCCCATGTGCAGGCCGTCGGTGCGCCCGGCCAGGTAGCGGGCGTTCAGCTCGTCCGGTGCCCAGGAGCGGCACTGCGAGAAGCCGAGCGACACCAGCGTGTCGGCCAGGGCCGCCGGCTCGAAGTGCGTCTTCCACGGCTCGCCGCTGGCCGCGAGCCGGGCGGCCAGTTGCTCCATCGCGATGCGCATCATCATCGGCAAGCTCGAGAACGGCGTGATGTAGTCGAACACCACCGCGCTGCCCGGGGCGCAGCGGCCGATGTAGCGCAGGGTCTCGATGATCGACGCCTCGTCGAGGTACATGGACACGCCCAGCCAGCTGAAGAAGGCCGGCTGCGAGGCATCGAAGCCGGCACGGGCCAGGCCCTGCGGCAGGCTGACGGTCTCGAAATCGACCGGCACGTAGTGCAGCGACGACGGCGTCTCGATGCCCGCCTCCTGCAGCCGGGCGCGCTTCCAGGCTTGCGTGGCCGGCAGGTCCACCTCGAACATTCGCCCGGGCGCGTCGGGGTGCCGGTAGGCGCTGGTGTCCAGGCCCGCGCCCAGCACCACGTACTGGCGAACGCCGCGCTCGATGGCCGCGGCCCACTCGTCTTCGGCAAAGCGGCTGCGCACGACGACGGAGCTGCGAAGGCCGACGGCCATCGGCTCGCGGAACCTGCTCAGGTCTGACGTCAGCGATTGGGAATCCGCGGGGCCGAGGATGGTCAGTGCGAGCGGATCGTCGAACACGCGCGGCGAGTCGACCAGCTGGTGGGCGGCGCGCTGCACGGCGACCATCAGCGCACTCGGCTTGGGTCCGGCGTTGGCAAGCGGCACGTGGGAGGCGACCACGTGCGCCTGGTGAAGGTAGGCGAGCAGCGCCTCGTCCATGCCCGCGCCGAACTGCAGGTCGGGTTCGTGCACGATGGCCTCGCGCACCAGGCTTTCGAGCGCGGGATCGTCGCCGCAATAGCTGTCGCGAAAGAGCTGCTGCCAGCGCCGCAGCATGTCCTGCACGGCGGCCGACTCGACCGCGGCGCCTGCGTCCATCTGGGCTCGCAGCTCGGCCACGAGCGCGGGCCACGCCCGCATGTGGGCCATGTTGGCAAGCTGCCGCCGGCGCACGTCCTCCGTCTGCGCGGGGCTCAGGTGCTTGGCGAAGAGCGTGCAGCGCGCATGGACGAAGGCCTCGCCGATCCAGCGCAGCATCGCCGGCTCGTCGTGCGTCGCGCCGAGGCCCAGCTGCATCCATCGCCGGGCCAGGGCCTGCGCCGCCTCGCTGTCTGCCGGCAGTGCGCGCTCCATCGCGTCGCGCACCTCGGCGACGAGGGCGGTCCATGCCGGGTTGGTCTGCCGCACGCTGCCGTCGTCCGCGGCCGGCGTGCTCCTGGTGTCGTTCTCGCTCAGGTGTTCGTCGTACATGTCATCAGCTCCCAGAGTGCCCGGCCGGTTGTCCGCGACGGCATTTGCCGTTCGCGGTGCCATGGCCAGATGCGAACCTTAGAGCCTGACGTTGCGTGAGGTGCAAGAGAAATCGAGCACGAGGACGTAAGCAAGTCCTTCAAGGAAAAATGGCGGAAAGACCTTGCAGTCTTCCCGCCACTGTCGCCGCGCCGGCGTGGCCGGGGCGTTGAGCTCGTCGCCTGGATCAGAACGGAATGTCGTCATCCATGTCGTCGAAGCCCGTCGCCGTCTTGGGCGCCGGCTTGCTGGCCGCCGGGCGCGAGGCCGGGGCGCTGCGGGGGGCTTCGCCGCGGTCGTCACCGCCGCGCGAGCGGTTGCCGCCGCCGCTGTATCCGCCTTCTTCATCGCCACCACCGCCGGCACCACCGCCCATGCCTTCGCGGCCGCCGAGCATCTGCATTTCGTTGGCGACGATTTCGGTCGTGAATTTCTCGACGCCGTCCTTGTCGGTCCACTTGCGGGTCTTCAGGCGGCCTTCGACGTAGACCGAGCGGCCCTTCTTCAGGTACTCGCCGGCGATCTCGGCGAGGCGGTCATTGAAGACCACGCGGTGCCATTCGGTTTCTTCCACCTTTTCGCCGGAAGCCTTGTCCTTCCAGTTGCGGGTGGTGGCGATGCTGACCGTGCACCAGGCGCCGCCGTTGGGGTTGTAGCGGACCTCGGGGTCACGGCCCAGGTTACCGACGATGATGACTTTGTTGACCGAGGCCATGTGAAGCTGCTCCGAGCGGGGGAAGACGAGAGGCGCCATGCGAATGCCGGCGCCAGGAAGTGCTGGCGCGGATTATCGCCTTTCGCTTCCAGCGTGAGTAACCCCTCGCGTGGACGCCCCCACCTGGGCGACGCCCCATTGCGGTGAGGCCGGCGCGGCTGCGCTCCCGTACCATCACGCCTTCCCCGCCCGCCGCCGCCCTTGTCCGTGAATTCCCCGCGCAGTTCGTTTTCGCCGCAGTCCGTCCTCCAGGAGGTCTTCGGCTACGCCGCCTTCCGAGGCGCGCAGGCCGAAATCGTCGACCACGTCGTGAGCGGTGGGGATGCACTGGTGCTGATGCCCACGGGCGGCGGCAAGAGCCTGTGCTACCAGGTGCCGGCCATCGTGCGGCACCGCCAGGAGCGCGGCGTCGCCATCGTCGTGAGCCCCTTGATCGCGCTGATGCACGACCAGGTGGGTGCGCTGGAGGAAGCGGGCGTTCACGCCGCTTTCCTGAACTCGACGCTGACGCTGGAAGAGACGCAGAAGATCGAGCGCGAGATGATGAGCGGGCGCCTCGTGCTGCTGTACGCCGCCCCGGAGCGCGTGACCACGCCGCGCTTCCTGGCGCAGCTCGATTCGCTGCACGAACGCGGGCTGCTGAGCCTGTTCGCGATCGACGAGGCGCATTGCGTGAGCCAGTGGGGCCACGATTTCCGCGAGGACTATCTCTCGCTGAACGTGCTGCACGAGCGCTACGAAGATGTGCCGCGCATCGCGCTCACCGCCACCGCCGACGACCTCACGCGCGCGGACATCATCGAGCGGCTGCAGCTTCAGTCGGCCCGCGTCTTCATCAGCAGCTTCGACCGGCCCAACATCCGCTACTCGATCGTCGAGAAGGACAACGCCCGATCGCAACTGCTGCGCTTCATCAACGACGAGCACGAGAGCGATGCGGGCGTGGTGTATTGCCAGTCGCGCAAGAAGGTGGAAGAGACCGCCGACTGGCTGGTGAGCGAGGGCATCAACGCGCTGCCCTACCACGCGGGGCTGGACGCCGCCATCCGCAAGAAGCACCAGGACCGCTTCCTGCGCGAGGACGGCCTCGTGATGGTGGCCACCATCGCCTTCGGCATGGGCATCGACAAGCCCGACGTGCGCTTCGTCGCCCACCTGGACCTGCCCAAGAACATCGAGAGCTACTACCAGGAAACCGGCCGCGCGGGCCGCGACGGCCTGCCCGCCGATGCATGGATGACCTACGGCCTGGCCGACGTGGTGAACCAGCGCCGCATGATCGACGAGAGCCCGGCGGGCGAGGAGTTCAAGCGGGCGCAGCGCGGCAAGCTCGATGCGCTGCTGGCGCTGGCCGAGGCGCACGACTGCCGCCGCGTGCGGCTGCTCGACTACTTCGGGGAGGCGAGCAAGCCCTGCGGCAACTGCGACAACTGCATCTCGCCCCCGGCCACCTGGGACGCGACCGAGGCGGCGCGCAAGGCACTGTCGTGCATCTACCGCTTCCACCAGAACGGCGGGCAGCGTTTCGGCGCGGGGCATCTCATCGACGTGCTGCGCGGCAAGGTGACGGACAAGGTCACGCAGTACGGCCACCAGCGGCTGTCCACCTTCGGCATCGGCGCGGACGTGGCCGAGCAGCAGTGGCGCGCGGTGCTTCGCCAGCTGATCGCGCTCGGCCACGTGCGCACCGAAGGTGAATACAACACGCTTGAGCTCACGCCGACGGCGCGCCATGTGCTGCGCGGTGAAGTCGACATGCTGCTGCGGCAGGCCAGCGACGCGCCCAAGCGCACGCGCACCGGCCGCATGACGCGCGGCGGCAGCGCTAGCCCCAAGGCACCGCCGGTGCCGCTGGACGCCGCGGGCACCGAGCGCTTCACCGCCTTGAAGGCCTGGCGCGCCGAGGTGGCACGCGAGCACAACCTGCCGGCCTACGTGGTGTTCCACGACGCGACCTTGGCAGAGATGGCACGCTCACTGCCGCGCTCGCTGGACGACCTCGCACAGATCAGCGGCGTGGGGGCGAAGAAGCTGGAAGCCTACGGCCGGGAGATCCTGCGGGTGCTGGAGCCGATGGACGGCTGATCACGCCGGAAAACTCGACAGGACGGTGAGCCGGTGCGGGGTTTCACCCCATCGGCGCCACTTGGCCGTATCACCATCGAATGAGGCAGACTCGCGACCCATGCATGACCTGAACGACGACGCGCTGATGTCCGCCTATGCGGCGGGCGACGCGTCGGCGTTCGAGGCGCTGTACGCACGGCACCAGGCGAGCCTGTACCGGTTCATCCGCCGCCTGCTCGGGCCGTCGATGGCCGCGCAGACCGACGAGGTGTTTCAGGACGCCTGGCTGCGCGTCGTCAATGCCCGCGCACAGTGGGACCCGCAGGGCGCGAGCTTTCGCACCTGGCTCTTCACACTCGCCAACAACCGCGTCATCGACCTGTGGCGGCGCAGCGGTCGCGAAGTGTCGATCGAAGCCGATGACGATTCGGACGAGCCCTGGGAGCCGCAAGGCGCGGCCTGGCAGCACTGGCCGGCGCCCGCGAGCGCGGTGGTGCCCAGCGAAGACCTCGCCTTCTGGCGCCGTGCCGGCGAGCGGCTGCTGCACTGCCTGGATGAATTGCCGCTGCCTCAGCGCAGCACCTTCTTGCTGCACCACGACGACGGCCTGCCTCTGGCAGAGGTGGCGGCGGCGCTGGGCGTGGGGTTCGAGACGGCCAAGACGCGCTTGCGCTACGCGATGAGCAAGCTGAGGACCTGCATGGGCGCGCACCTCGCGCCGCTGCAGCCCGAGGCGGCGCAAGGAGAGCTGCGATGAAGCCCGACGCGCAGCAGCCGGATGCCGACCGCGACGCCTGGTTGAGCTACGCGCTGCGCCACGCGCCCGATGCGGACATGGCTGCGCCGCCGTCCTTGAGCGAGATGATTCTTCGCGAGGCGCAGGCCAAGGCGAAGCCCGCGGCGGCCGCGGCGCCGCGACCGGCCGCGCCGTTCTGGTCGCGCGTCTGGGACTGGATGGCACGTCCAGCCGTCGGCGCGGGAGTCGCAAGCGTGATGCTGGCGAGCCTGGTCGGCGTGATGATGTGGAATCGGCCGTTGGAGGAGATGTCGCCGCGACCATCGGTGGACATCCCGCCGGTGGCCACCGCACCCATGACCACGCGCGCACCTGCCGCTGCAGACGCCGCGTCTGCGCCGGGCGCCGCGGCCATGCCGTCTGCAGCGCCCGCCACGGAGCAGGTGCTGGCGCCGAAACAGGCCGTGCCGTCGACCGCGCCGAATGCGCCGACTGCACCGGCAGCGAATGCGGACCTGGCGTCGCGTCGTGAAGGATCGAGCGAGAAAGCCAAGGCCGGCAAGCCAGCCGAAGCAGTCGCTGGCCTGCTCGAGAGGAAACGCGAGGCGCTTGAACAAAAGCGCGTCGCCGAGGGTGAACGGCGTGACGAGCCCAGCCAGAGTGCCGCGGCGCTGCGCGATGACAAGCAACGCTCGACCCTGAAGGCCTCGCCCGATGCGCTCGCCAAGGCGGCGCGCACGGCGGAGTCGATGTCGCCGGCGCCGCCGGTGGTCGAGGCCGTGCAGTCTGGTGCGGCGGCACCCGCCGCACCGCCCCCGATGCCTGCCCCGGTGACAGCACCTGCTCCGGCCCCCGCCGCGACGGCACAGCCATCGCAAGCCAACGCAGCACGCGCCATGGGCGCCGCGTCCGGGCAAGCCTCGCCGCTGTCGCGGCAAACGGCCGTGGCGCCGGTGCAGGCGGCGTCTCACTTCGCCGCGGCGGGGCTGAGCACCGCGCCCGCCGAGCGGTCCTTCGTCAACCTGCGGGCCAGCCTCGCGGCCGAGCCATCGCCCTGGACCTGGTCGCGCGACGGCGCCGCGCTGCATCCCATCGACGACGGCATTGCCGCCTTCCTTGCCGAGGTGGACGGCGTTGCCGCGAGCCGCTGGCAGACTGCTGGGGCGACGCTGGCCGAGGCGTCGGACCGCCGCACCGCCGCGTCGGCGAACGCCGCGCCGGCGCGCGACAAGCTCGCCGCGTCCTCCGCGCCCAGCAGCGTCCGCCTGCTGCGCAACGGCCAACCGGTGCACATCCTTCGCCTGGACGGGCACGTGCTGCACTGGGACCGCCTCGGCGCCGAGCCAGCGAGCGCCACGGTGACGCTCAGCGATGCCGAGCTGCAGACCGTGCGCCGCGCCCTGGACAGGCTCGCACCCTGACCCTCGCGGGGAGGAGCAGCGCGCCAGTATCATGGCCGGTTTCGCCCCCGCGCCACGATGCCTGCCGTCCCGCCTGCCAAGACCCCCGCCAGTGACGCTTCGATCGAAGCGCCCATGATCCGCATCCGCGGCGCGCGCACGCACAACCTCAAGAACATCGATCTCGACATCCCGCGCAACAAGCTGGTGGTCATCACCGGCCTGAGCGGATCGGGCAAGTCCAGCCTCGCGTTCGACACGCTGTATGCCGAAGGGCAGCGGCGCTACGTCGAGAGCCTCTCGGCCTACGCACGGCAGTTCCTGCAGCTGATGGACAAGCCCGACGTGGACGTGATCGAGGGCCTGAGCCCGGCGATCAGCATCGAGCAGAAGGCGACCTCGCACAACCCGCGCTCGACCGTGGGCACGGTGACGGAAATTCACGACTACCTGCGGCTGCTGTATGCGCGAGCCGGCACGCCCTTCTGCCCCATCCACCACCTGCCGCTGCGCGCCCAGAGCGTGAGCCAGATGGTGGACGCCGCGCTCGCGCTGCCCGAAGACACCAAGCTCATGGTGCTCGCGCCCGTGGTGCGCGACCGCAAGGGCGAGTTCACCGAGCTCTTCGCCGACATGCAGGCGCAAGGCTATGTGCGCTTCCGGGTGGACGGCGCGGCGTATGAAGCCGCCGACGTGCCCAAGCTGAAGAAGGCGGAGAAGCACGACATCGACGTGGTGATCGACCGCGTCAAGGTTCAACCCGGCTTGCAGCAGCGCCTCGCAGAAAGCTTCGAAGCCGCCTTGCGCATCGCCGAAGGCCGCGCGATGGCGCTGGAGATGGACACGGGCCATGAGCACCTCTTCTCCAGCAAGTTCGCCTGCCCGATCTGTTCGTATTCGCTGAGCGAGCTGGAGCCGCGGCTCTTCTCCTTCAACTCGCCGGTGGGGGCTTGCCCGAGCTGCGACGGCCTGGGCCTCACCACTGTATTCGACCCCGAGCGCGTGGTGAGCTTCCCGTCGCTCAGCATGGCCAGCGGCGCGGTCAAGGGCTGGGACCGCCGCAACGCCTACACCTTCTCGCTGCTGGAAAGCGTCGCGAAGCACTACGGTTTCGACATCGACACGCCCTTCGAGGACTTGCCGAAGAAGGCGCAGAACGTGCTGCTCAACGGATCGGGCAAGGAAGAGATCGAGTTCGTCTACGAGGCCGAAAGTGCCAAGGGCAAGACGCGCAGCGTGAAGCGCTGGCACACCTTCGAAGGGATCATTCCCAACTTCACGCGCCGCTATCAAGAGACCGATTCGGCCGCCGTGCGCGAAGACCTCGCGCGCTACCAGAGCGCCAAGCCCTGCCCCGACTGCGACGGCACCCGGCTGCGCACCGAAGCGCGCAACGTGTTCCTGCAGGACGAGCGCGACGAAAAGGGCGAGCCGATCTACCGCGTCGAGCACTTCACGCTGCGCGAGTGCCTCGCCTACTTCGAAGGACTCAAGTTGCACGGCGCGAAAGCGGAGATCGCCGACAAGGTGGTGCGGGAAATCCGCTCGCGGCTGAAGTTCCTCAACGACGTGGGACTCAACTACCTGAGCCTGGACCGCAGCGCCGACACGCTCAGCGGCGGCGAGGCGCAGCGCATCCGCCTCGCTTCGCAGATCGGCTCGGGCCTCACGGGCGTGATGTACGTGCTCGACGAGCCGAGCATCGGCTTGCACCAGCGCGACAACGACCGGCTCATCGGCACGCTGCGCCACCTGCGCGACATCGGCAACACGGTGCTGGTGGTGGAGCACGACGAGGACGCCATCCGCGCGGCCGACCACGTGATCGACATGGGGCCGGGCGCAGGCATCCACGGTGGGCAGGTGATCGCGCAGGGCACGGCCGACGAGGTGGCAGCGAATGCCGAGTCGCTCACCGGCCGCTACCTCGCCCGGGCCTTGCGCATCGCCGTGCCCAGGCGGCATGAGCGTGCTGCGCCCGACGACGAGGTGCAGAAGCTGTCCATCGTGAATGCCCGGGGCAACAACCTCAAGGGCGTGACGGCGGAGATCCCGGTCGGCCTGTTCACCTGCGTGACCGGCGTGTCGGGTTCGGGCAAGAGCACGCTGGTCAACGACACGCTGTATTCGGCCGTCGCGCGCAAGCTGTACAACAGCCATGCCGAGCCCGAACCGCACGACGCGATCGAAGGGCTGGACGCCTTCGACAAGGTCATCAATGTCGACCAGTCACCCATCGGCCGCACGCCGCGCAGCAACCCAGCGACCTACACGGGGCTGTTCACGCCCATCCGCGAGCTGTTTGCCGAAGTGCCGGCCGCACGCGAACGCGGCTACGGCCCCGGCCGCTTCAGCTTCAACGTGGCCGGCGGCCGCTGCGAGGCCTGCCAGGGCGACGGCGTGCTCAAGGTGGAGATGCACTTCCTGCCCGACGTCTACGTGCCTTGCGACGTGTGCCACGGCAAGCGCTACAACCGCGAGACGCTGGAGATCCAGTACAAGGGCAAGAACATCACCGAAGTGCTGAACATGACGGTGGAAGACGCCCACGGCTACTTCAACGCGGTGCCCAACATTGCGCGCAAGCTGCAGACGCTGCTGGACGTGGGCCTGGGCTACATCCGCCTCGGGCAAAGCGCCACCACGCTGTCGGGCGGCGAGGCGCAGCGCGTGAAGCTGGCGCTGGAGCTGTCCAAGCGAGACACCGGCCGCACGCTGTACATCCTCGACGAACCCACCACCGGCCTGCACTTCGCCGACATCGACCTCTTGCTGCGCGTGCTGCACCAGCTGCGCGACGCGGGCAACACCATCGTCGTGATCGAGCACAACCTGGACGTCATCAAGACGGCCGACTGGATCATCGACATGGGCCCGGAGGGCGGTGCGGGCGGCGGCACGGTGGTGGCCAGCGGCACGCCGGAAGACGTGGCGGCCAACCCGGCAAGCTACACGGGGCATTACCTGAAGCCGCTTCTCGCCTGAGAGGCTGAGAGTCTTTCGCCTCTGAGGGCAGCGGGCTGCCGGCGCCGTTCGTGAATAGTGCTCGACCGCCTGTCCCAGGGATGGTGCGCCGCGCAGGCTCATCCATACAATCGCGCGCCAAGCCCCCCGCGAAGACCGACAGCGTGAAAACCAAGCGAACCGGCCATGACGTCCTCAAGCAACTGCATGCGCTGATCCAGCTCGCGCAGTCGCATCCGGCGTGGGTCGAGACGGCGGCACACGGCATGACGCCCGAGCAGCTTCGCCGCGCGCATGAAGGCATGAACGTGCTGATGCACTGCATCGGCGAGGTGCCGGCGGCGCCAGCATCGGGAGCAGTCGCACCCGTTGCATCGCCCGCCAAGGCCGGCAACAAGCCGCGCCACGAGCCTGCCACCGAATCGAACTGAAGCGGCCCGCCCGCCGCAATACCAAAGCCGCGAGCACGGTGGCCCGGCCCGGCCGCACGTGATTCACGAAGCATGGCTAGACTCCGCCCCACTTTCTGGAGGAGACGCCGTGAGCCTGACCGTCGACTACTACTTCGCCCCGCAGTCGCCATGGACCTATCTCGGGCACCAGCGCTTCGCCGAGATCGCCCGCGCCGCCAATGCCACCGTGCGGGTTCTGCCGGTGGACCTGGGCGGCAAGGTCTTTCCTGTCAGCGGCGGGCTGCCGCTGGCCAAGCGCGCACCGCAGCGCCAGGCCTACCGGCTGCTCGAGCTCAAGCGCTTCGGCGAGTACCTGAAGCAGCCGATCAACGTGCAGCCCAAGTACTTCCCCGTCAATGCCGACGATGCCGCGCAGCTGATCATCGCGGTGGACATGAACGAAGGCACCGACGCCGCGATGGCGCTCACCGGCGCCATCCTTCGGGCGGTGTGGGTGGAAGACCGCAACATCGCCGATCCGAACGAGCTTGCGGCCTTGCTCGCGGCGCAAGGGCTGCCCGCGCGGCGGCTGGAGGATGCGCATTCCCAGGCAGTGCACGAGCGCTACGAGGCCGATTCGGAGCTCGCGATCGCCGCTGGCGTCTTCGGTGCGCCAAGCTTCGTGATCGACGGCGAGCTCTTCTGGGGGCAGGACCGCCTGGACTTCGTGGCACGCCGACTGGCGCGCGGCTGAGCCATCTGGATGACGGGGTCGGACGCGTCGACGCGCGGACCCCAAGAAAAAAGGCCGGTGCTTGCGCGCCGGCCTTTTGATGTTCGGCCCTTGCGGGCCGCTGTTCATCGGTTCACTTGAGGTGGCCGTTGATCAGCTTGGTCATTTCGAACATCGAGACCTGACCCTTCTTGAAGATTTCCTTCAGCTTGGCGTCAGCATTGATCATCGTGCGCTTGGCTGCGTCTTGCAGCTTGTTCGCCTTGATGTAGTCCCAGACCTTCTTGGTGACCTCGGTGCGCGGAACCGGCTTGTCGCCGATGACGGCAGCCAGTTGCGGGCTCGGGGTCATGGCCTTCATGAAGGCGGCGTTCGGGGTGCGCTTCTTGGCCGGGGCCTTCTTGGCCGCAGCCTTCTTCACAGGAGCCGCCTTCTTGGCCGGCGCCGCCTTCTTCGCGGGCGCGGCCTTCTTTGCCGCCGTTGCCTTCTTGGCCGGAGCGGCCTTCTTTGCTGCCGCCTTCTTGGCGGGAGCCTTCTTCGCAGTTGCCATTTCGATTCTCTCCATCAAATGAGTTGTTGATGTGGCGGGCTGGGTGAGAGCCGCATGAACTCTCGTTTCTCCAGGGGCCGCGCGGAGCGAATGGTACTGCGTGTGTGCTGCGCTGAGAAGCAGTTTTCATAGGAGAAACACGCAATCTTCATAGGTAGAAGGCGCTTTTGTCGCGATGAGGCATCACTCGAAGGCCTCCTGGGTGCCTTGCTCGCGCTTCACTCGTGCCTTCATCGAGCGCCTTCGCGCCTTCCTGCGACGCTCTTCTCGACCCTCGCTCGCTCGGCGCGCGCCCTCGGATGAGCGCGTCGAAGCAGCCTTCGGGATGCCTTGCGCAGGCCTCGATGCCATGGCGGCCGCGCGCGCTCATCGGCCGGCGCATGGGCGCGCCGGGCTTGATCGGTGCGCGCTTGGCGCTATGCTGCGCCCCTATGAAACTGATCGTTCGCTGGATGCTTCTCGCCGCGGCGCTCCTGCTCGTGGCGCACCTCTACCCCGGTGTGCAGGTGAAGAGTTTCACCGCCGCGCTCATTGCCGCGTTCGTGATCGGCCTCTTCAACGCGCTGCTGCGGCCGCTCCTGGTGCTGCTCACGCTGCCCGTCACGGTGCTCACGGTGGGCCTCTTCCTCTTCGTGATCAACGCGGTGATGTTCTACGCCGCGGCCGCCGTGCTCGGCAACGATTTCAACGTCGCCGGCTTCTCGGCCGCGCTCATCGGCTCGCTCATCTACAGCCTGTGCGGCATGGTGATCGACGTCGCGATGGAGCGGCTCTTCCCCGCGCGCTGAGGCGCTGGCCCTGCCCGATCGCGGGCTTGGGCATTGGCCTCAGCCGTGAGCTTTCAGCCGCCTTGGCGGCGTTCGTCGGCCTCGATGGCCCGCCGCTGAGTCTCGATGTCGCGCAGCCGCGCGTCGATGACCGAGGCTTCGATGAAGTCCACGCCCTGGGCGTTGCCCGCGCCGTTGCGGCCCATGCGCTGGCCGGCGCGCAGGCGGTCCGCCGCACCGCGCAGGTCGCCGATGGCATAGCGAGCCTCGGCCTCGGCGCGCAACGAGCGCAGCGGCTGGTTCAGCCGGCCCCACACCTGCCCGAGCATGCTCCAGGCCTCAGCGTCCATCGGATGGCCGCTGACCCAGGTCTGCAGCTCTTCGGCATTGCGCTTGAGCGCGGCGTCGTCACCGGAGCTGGCGAGCGCGATGCGGCCGTTCAGCAGCGTGATGGGCCGCGAGTTTTCGGCGGCATAAGGCTTGAGCGTGCGCTCGGCGCGCGCCGCATCGCCGCGGTCCAGCAGAGACTGCACCGTCAGCAGCGCGACCGCACGCTCCGCGCGCGCGTCGCTGCGCGGGCTGCCCTGCACCAGGGCGAGCGCCTTCGCCAACGATGCATCGGCACGCGACCAGTCGCGCAACAGGGTCGACGCCAGCGCGCTTTCGTAGGCGGCCGCCAGCTTGTCGGCCACCGTCGCCTGGTTGTTGTCCGCATCCAGCGCTTGCCAGCGGCGCAGCACGTCGGCACGCGGATCGGCCAGCACGCGGGCACGGGCCTGGGCCGCGACGTGCTCGAGCACGCTCACCGGCGCCACCGGCGCGGCCGTGCCCAGGCGGGCGCGCGCCTCGCCGATGCGCTCGGTGGTCAGCGGGTGGCTGCGCAGGTACGGAAAGCCGCCGTAGTCGTTGAGGCGGTTGGAATGCGACAGCTTCTCGAACATCGAGGCCATGCCGCCCGGCGCGAAGCCGGCGGTGGTCATCACGAGGAAGCCGATGCGGTCTGCCTCGCGCTCCATGTCGCGCGAGAAATTGAGCTGGCCCTGGATGCTCGCCGCCTGGCCGGTGGCGATGACCGCCTGCGCGCCGTCCATGCTGTTGCTGCGCGATGCGGCGAGGATGCCGAGGATGGTCGCGGCCACGCCGATCAGCGACTGGCGCTTGCTGTTGGCCATGCCGCGGGCAATGTGCCGCTGCGTGATGTGCGAGAGCTCATGGGCGAGCACCGAGGCCAGCTCGTCGCGCGTGGACGTCATGCCCATGAGGCCCAGGTGCACGCCGATGAAGCCGCCCGGCAGCGCGAAGGCATTGACGCTGCGGTCGCGCACGAGGAAGGGCTCCCAGGCGAAGCGCTGGTCCAGGTCGGGGCCGATCTCGCCGCGCTGGCGTGCCGCGGTCACGAGCGGCTGGAAGATGCTCTGCAGGTACTCGAGCAGGATGGGGTCGTCGCTGTAGTCCGGGTCGCGCCGGATCTCGCGCATGATCTGGTCGCCCAGCTTGCGCTCGGCACCGACGCCGAAGTCCTCGCTGGCAGTGTCGCCCAGGGCGGGCAACTGGTTCTGGGCGGCGAAGACGGGGGGCACGAGCGGCGTGGCGAGGGCCATCGCACATAGGGCGGCAAGCACTCGCTGGCTCAGGCGGGCACGGCTGGGTCGAGCGGGACGGCGAGGTTGAGGACGGTTCACGCGATGATCCTGCGGCGAAAGACGGGTTCGAGCCGGAACCGGCGCCCGAGTTCGACCGATGTGGCGTGACTATGATGCCAGCACGACGTTGCCGCATTGTTTCGAGTCATGACCACACCTGCCGATCACCCTTCCCCCGGCCCTTCGGCCAGTGGCTCCCCGAAGGCTTCGGAGGCCCCGGCAGGTGCCGGTCCTCTCACCCATTTCGACGCGGCAGGACAGGCGCACATGGTCGATGTGTCAGCCAAGAAGGAGACACACCGCGTCGCGCGGGCCGAAGGCGAGATCCGCATGCTGCCGGCGACCTTCGAGCTGGTTCGAAGCGGCGGCGCGAAGAAGGGCGATGTGCTGGGGGTGGCGCGCATCGCGGCGATCCAGGGGGCCAAGCGGACTTCCGAGTTGGTTCCCTTGTGCCACCCGCTGCCCATCACGCGCGTGGCGGTCGATTTCGAGCTCGACGAGGCGAGGTCGACGGTGAGATGCGTGGCGCAGGTCGAGACCTTTGGCCGCACAGGCGTGGAAATGGAGGCGCTGACGGCCGTGCAGGTCGGGTTGCTGACCGTCTACGACATGTGCAAGGCGGTGGATCGGGGGATGGTGATGGAGGGGATTCGGGTGATGGAGAAGCGCGGGGGCAAGTCGGGGGATTGGGTCGCGGCCGTCTGAGGCCGCGGTCAAAGCTTGTCGCGAAAGCGGCTGAGCGGCCCGCCGCGTTCGCTGCGCAGGACCATCCAGCGGGGGGCGCGGAAGCGCACGAGGCGCCAGTAAAGCCAGATGTACAACAGGCAGAAGACCCCGACCGCCGCCTGCAGTGCGTGGGGATAGCGCCATAGCAGCGTGGCCGGCAAGGCGGCCACGCTGGACAGCAGCCAGAGGTAGGGCGCCGTCAGGCTGTTGCGCAACGTGAGGCTGGCTGCATCGCGGCGACCGACGGCCCATCGAACGAGCCGGCGAAATACCAGCATGTGCAGATGCAGACCATCCGGCATTCCCGGGCTCACGCCCCTGACGACCAGCTTGCGCCAGATCGAGAAGAAGGTCTCGAACACCGGGTAGATGCACAGCAGGAATGGGTACCAAGGCGATACCACCCCGCGATGGCGCGCGACCAGAAGCAATGACAGCGTGGCAACCAGGTAGCCGACGAAGTACGCGCCACCGTCGCCGAGAAAGATCATTCCACGAGGCCAATTCCACAGCAGGAATCCGAGCAGCGCTCCAGTGGCGGCGAGTGCGGAAGAGACGATGAAGTTGTCTCCAACCTGCCAGGCCACATAGGCCAGAGACAAGAGAATCGCCGCTGCCACGACGGCGGCCAGGCCGTTGTAACCGTCAATGATGTTCACGGCATTGGCGACACCGCCTGTCGCAAACATGGTGAACAGGAGGCTGAAGGCCGTGAACGTCATCAGCCAGTCCAGCCCTGGCAGCGCCACTTCCTTCAACTGCGCATCGAGCAGAAAGAATGCCATGGCTCCGGCCGCCATCGTCGAGAACAGACGTGCCTTTACCCCCACGCGCCGGGTGACATCTTCCGCAAAGCCGGCGACCAGGGCGGGCTGGCCGCACAGCAGAAGAAGCCATAGTTCGCGCGTCGGCCCCAGACCGGTGACGGACACCCACAGAGTCAGCACCGCCAAGCCGGCCACGACGCCCAAACCGCCGACGCGGGGAACATCGTTGACATGAAATTTCTGGACGCCGGTCGTGTGGTCGTTCCAAGCCAGCAAGCGCGTTCGCGACAAGCGGATGATCACGCCGGTCGTAAGGAACGAGACGAGAAAGGCAATGGCGAGGCTGGTCATGGCTCGAAGATCACGAACACATTAGCATGGCTGACGTCACACACCAGCTCCGGCTGATCGCCGCATGCCCCTTCCCGTCGAACTTCCGAGTCAGCGCAGGCTGTCATCCGATGCTGCTGCGGTCTATGCCAGCGCTGCATTGAAGTTGGCGCTTCCGCTGGCCATCACGCCGCTTCTGGCGCGTCGGCTCGAGCCGACGGCATTCGGGTCCATGGCCGTATTGCTGTCGCTGGGGCTGTCCGGTTCGGTGTTCATCGAACTCGGTTTCGGCCTGAGTGCCGCACGAGAAGCCAGCGGCCGCGATACGCGGGCCCAATCGCGCATCGCGGCCGAAGTGCTCAGCACACGCCTGATTTCGGCGGCGATTATTTTCATCATGGCGCTGGTGGCCGCTTCCTTCTGGGGGTCGCGCTACGCGACGACGTCGGCCTGCGTGGCGGCCGCTGCCTTGGCATTCTCCATCGGCGGTTCCCATGCCTGGTATTTCCAGGCCAACGGTCGCTTTCGAACCTGGTCCATGCTGGAAGTCGCATCGACGCTGGTCGGCTTCGGCCTGTTCATCGTGTTTGCTCGCGACACTGCCTCGTCAATCTGGTGTTACGCGGCCTTCTACGGACTGTCCACATGGGGTTCCATCATCTGGCTGCAGATGGACGTCGGCCATGGCCGGCTCTCGATGATGCGGCTGAAGGCGGGGCTGCGCATGACTGCCGGCATGGCCGCATTCCGGATGGTGACGGCGACCTACTCATCGGCAGTGCCGGCCCTCTTGTCCCTCGTGATGCCTTTGCCGGCTGTCGCGGCATTCCACGTCTGCGACCGCCTGGTTCGCGCGGTTTCGGCCGGCTTCCAGCCTTTCACCCAGGTCTGGTTTCCGAGGGCCTGCCTTCTCGCAAGCAAGGACATGGTGATCTTCGAGAAGATGACTCGGTCATGGCTTTGGCGGCTGTGCACGGCTGGTGCGGGAGCCGCTGCGGCACTGTGCGCGTTCTCGGGGCCCCTGGCGAGGCTGCTCGCCGGACCAGATCTGTATGAGACGACCCACGCAGTTCTTGCTGTTTTTCCCTGGCTGTTGCTTCCATTGGCGGCCTCCAGTGTTCTTGGCCTGTTGTGGCTTGTGCCACGTCGCATGGAACGGCAATTCAATGCCTGCATCGGGCTGGGCGGCATTTCAGGGATTGCACTCTTGCTGACCCTGCCTCGCGCGCTCGGCGCGGTTGGCGCGGCGTGGGCGTTGCTCGTCAGCGAGACCTGTGTCACCCTCGCAATGTTCGTCTTCTACGCAAGGACTCGCAAGGAATGAAATTCGATTGGCTCGTCGTTGGAGCGGGCCTGACCGGTCTGACCTTTGCAAGACAGATGGCGTCTCAGCGCAATGAGCGGGTGCTCTTGATCGATTCCCGGACCCATCTCGGTGGCAATATCTTCGACGAGTGCAACGAGCACGGCGTACTCGTTCACAAGTACGGTCCCCACATCTTCCACACGAACAGCGATAAAGTCTGGAACTATCTGAGTCAGTTCACGGCATGGCGCCCGTACGAGCACCGCGTGCTCGGCCTTGTCCGCGACAAGTGGGTGCCCTTGCCTTTCAATCTTGACGCCATCGAGCGCCTGTTCCCAGCCTCGGTGGCTGCGGATCTTGAAAGCCGATTGCTGCGCGCCTACGGCGCCGAGGCCAAGGTGCCGGTGCTGGAGTTGCGTCGCAGTGAAGACCCCGAACTGCGTGCACTTGCTGCCTTTGTTTACGAGAACGTATTCCTTGATTACACGCGCAAGCAGTGGGCGCTCGAGCCCGAGGACCTGGACCCCGCGGTGACGGCCCGTGTGCCCATCCTGGTCTCGCGCGACGATCGTTATTTCCAGGACACGTACCAAGCAATGCCGGTGCCGGGCTATGCGGCGATGGCGCGGGCCATCGCCGACCATCCGAACATCACCGTCCAGCTGGGAACGCCCTTTGATCCGTCGCAAGCCTCTCAACGTGCTGACAGGATCTTCTTTACCGGTCAGATCGATCGCTTCTTTGACTTCCGACTGGGTGAGCTGCCCTATCGATCCATGCGATTCGAGTCCCGCACCCTCCCCGTCGATCAATTCCAGACCGTGGGGACCCACAACTACCCGGGGAATGAGCCTCACACGCGAATCACCGAACAAAAAATCATCACCGGGCAAGAACTGGAAGGCATTACCACGATCGTGACCGAATATCCGATGGCGCACGTGGAAGGCAAGACAGACCCCTTCTATCCGATTCCCCGGCCAGACAATCGGGCGCTCTATTCGCGTTATGCGTCGCTGGCGGAGATCGAGACTCCCCACGTGATCTTTGCCGGGCGCCTGGGAGACTATCAGTACTACAACATGGACCAGGCAGTCGCGAGGGCCTTGGTCATCGCCCAGCGGATCTGATCGTCGGACCCAGCCAGCACGAAGCAATTTGTATGTCCTCCGGCACCACAACCTACTATGTTCTATGCCCTGCGAATTATGTGACCGGAGGCCCGGAGGCCCTGCACCAGCTGGTTGATGCATTGCGACGGCTCGGCAGGAAGGCCGTCATTTGCTATTTCCCGCTGGAAGAGTCGCACGGCATTCCTGCGGCGTTCCGAAGCTATGACATTGCGGTGGGCCGTCCGGCCGACACGCCTGATGAGCTGATCATCGCCCCAGAGTCGGCAACCGGACTGCTTCGGCGGTTCAAGCGGGCACGCAGGGCCGTCTGGTGGCTGTCGGTCGACTACTACTTTGGGCGCGAATACAAGAGCTGGCTGGCAGATGCTGTCCGCCGACTTCGATTCATCGTCACTCGACGAGACCTGAGCTTCGCCGAAATGCGGTCATGTCTTCACTATTGCCAGTCGGAGTACGCTGCCTCGTTCGTTGCAGGCCACGGCTTGCCCTCCATGCCCTTGTCCGACTACTCCACGGTCAAGGTGAATGACGCGCCCGGCTTGGGCCGGCTCCCACGCATTCTCTACAACCCGAAGAAGGGTCTGTCCACGACACGACGGCTGATGAGGGCATGCCCGGAGCTTGAGTTCAAACCTCTGGTGGGACTGGATCGTGTGGCACTCGTCGACGTTATGAATACAAGCATGTTGTACATCGACTTCGGTCAACACCCGGGACGCGACCGGATGCCACGGGAAGCGGCTGCCGCGGGTTGCTGCGTCGTCACGGGACGACGCGGAAGCGCGGCCTTCACCGCCGATCTTCCAATCGACGAGGTCTACAAACTCGACGAGGACGCTCCCGGTCTGGAGCTACGGTTCAAAGACATTGTCGATGACATCTTCAGTGCCTTTGACGAGCATCACGGGCGCTTCGCTGCATTCCGATCAAGCATCGCCGGCGAGAAGCGCCGATTCCTGGCGGAGGCCGACGCAGCGTTCCCCGGCTGATTCGTTGGTGACTCAGCGCCCTCGCAGCGCATCGACAACGCCACGCCATAGACCAGTCACTTTGGCCCATTTGCGGTCCTCGGCGATGACGATCCCAAGTGTTTCGTACAGCAGGCGGGACGCGCACAGCGCGGCAAAGGCAGGAAAGCGCAACCCATACTGCCACCCCAGCAGCGCCGTACTGCGTCCGATACTGCGCCGCCTTGCCGCCGAGTGCCCCCCCGCTTGCATCGCCACGCCCATTGCTTTGTATCGACGACGCTCGCCGATGGAATGGGCGAACTCGATGTCTGCGTCCACGTACACGGACAACCCCGCCAGGGCGGCGCGCAGGCAATAGTCGGTGTCGACGTGGTCGACACCCAAGCGTTCGTCGAAGACGCCGATGGCGCTCAGAGCCTGGCGGCGCCACACGGACATCGAGTTGATAATGAAGGTGACACGGTGAATCCCGCGCATTTCACGCGGGAGGAAATGGAGATGCCATCGGCTCAGCTGGATGTGGCGAGCGCGCATTCCGGTGGCGCGGTCTCGATGCGATGGCGCCACCGCGGCCGTGTCGGCAGCATCGAGCAGGCGGCTCACACCAGGACGCGATAGAAAGGTCCGCAGGACGGACACATCGGAATCCTCGTCGACAAACACGACGTGACTCGTGTGAGGGCCCGTCCGGTCGAGCTCGCGGATCGCTGCGTTATAGCCCCCAGCCAGTCCGCCGACATTTCGATTGCGAACGACGTGGACCTGGGCATGGCCGGTCCATCGATCCGCGGCAGGATGGCCTCCCGGAGCGTTGTCCACGAGCATCACCGTTTCGCAGACGATACACAGCGCCTCGATTGCTTCGCGCGGGTCGGCTTCGGCGGCGAAGAGCACGACAATGGCGGCAAGTGATGGCCGCATCAGTCGATTCTGAAAATTGGGAAGCATCCCGAGAAGATAAGCCTTGTCTCATGCCTCATTCGCCACCCCCGGTCGACGTCCCGCGCGTGCTTGTCTTGCTGGCCACCCACAATGGCGCACCGTGGCTCGACGAACTGCTGGCCAGCATTGTCGAGCAGCAGGGCGTGCACGTGTCGATTCTTGCCAACGATGATCAATCGACTGACGGCACCCCTGCGCTGCTTCAGAACTGGGCATGTCGGGCAGGGATCGACCTCGGGTTGTTGCCCGCCTCCTCGCAGCGCCTTGGTGCCGCCGCAAATTTTCTAAAGCTAGTGCGCGAGGCACGCCTGGATACTTTCGATGCCGTCGCGCTGGCGGATCAGGACGACATCTGGGAAGTTGGTCGACTCGCGCGTGCCATCACGAGCATTCGAGACGAGCACCTGGCAGCCTATTCGTCCGACGTCGAGGCATTCTGGAGCAACGGACGCCGCCGACGTCTGAGCAAGGCCGGCCGACAGCGCCGCTTTGATCATCTCTTTGAACCGGCCGGACCGGGTTGCACATATGTACTGAGCGTTGATTTCGCGTCGCGCCTGCAAACGGAACTGCAGCGCGATGTGCCGCGCTTTGAAGGCATCGGATACCACGACTGGCTCATCTATGCCTATGCTCGATCCCATGGCGATCGATGGAAGATTGATCCTCGTCCGGGCGTGGCCTACCGCCAGCACGGATTGAACGAACTGGGGGCCAACCACGGACTGGTTGCGGTATCGAAGAGATGGAATCGGCTGAGTTCCGGATGGTTTCGCGCACAGGTGCTTCAGATCGCCCAACTTTGGCCAAACGAGAGCGAGGACGTGATTCTTCGATTGAAGAGACTGCACGTTCAAGACCGGTTCTGGCTCGCCATCCATGCCCGGTCCCTCAGGCGACGACCGAGAGATCAACTCGCGCTCGCACTGATGTTGATCCTCGGCGTGTTGCGCTGAATGTCGCTTACTTGAAGTCTCGATAGTCCATGGCGCGCGTCGGCTTGTCGCATTGAAATGGCACGGGCTGAGCCTCTTCTTCGCAGGGGGCGAAAAAATCTGCCGAATCCTCGTTATGGAACTCGCGCAGTCGCTCCGCAAGATGTCTCGCTCGCTCCACATCGCCTCGTTCCGCGTAGGCCTTGGCCCAGGCCATCATCAAGCGGGTGTCGAGCAGGTTCTGGGTGGCCGACGGGAATGCTGCCATCGCGTCGGCGGGCCTGGCCGCAGTTGTTGCCGCCGCATAGTTCGCGTGGTACGCAAAGAAGACACTGCGCTTGCCACGTGCAATTCGGTCAGCCAGCGAAGTTCCATCACCGGCTTCGAAGATGACGCTGACACGGTGATAGTCGAGTAGCGCACCAGCCCCACCAAGCATCAGCAGGATGGCCATGACACCGAGCCTCCTTGACGATGGCCGTGGTGATGCCCCTTCGGTCTTGGCAGGACATGGTGATCCGGCAAGTCCGAAGCCGAACGCAAACCCTGTCGGCAGCAGGAAATACGAATACCACAGAGGGTATTCGAGCATGCTGTGAACCCCGATCGTCAGCACGATCATGAAGGTCGTTCGCACCATGGCTGACACCCCAGGGTCAGCTCTCTGGCCATTGAGAAATACGCATGCTAAGCCAGCGAGGAGAAACAACATCAGGACGGCGGCCAGGGGAAGGCCGAGCTCCACCGCAAACTGCAGCGCGATGTTGTGTGTGTGATCGAAGAACGCGACTGGCCGATGCGGAAAGGGCGTGAGCGACCACGCGAAGTTGAATTCTCCCCAGCCGACGCCGAACCAAGGGTGCTGCAAGATCAGCTGCCACGTGTCGCGCCAGATGCCGTAACGTGAACTGGAAATGTCCCCTTGCATGCCCATGCGTGCCTCGCCGCCGAATGTGGCGTGCATGGCATGCGCCCAATCTGCCATGGCCCACCACAGGGCCCAGTACACGAGCAATGACGATCCAAGCCCGATCCGCACGCGAGTCGGCAAGCGACGATCGATCAGCGCCCATACCGTGAGCAGTCCGAAATCCAGCAGACCGGTGCGCGAACCGGTGAGGACGATGCCGAAGACGAAGAAGAGTCCCACGGGCAGCGCGTAGAGGGGTCGAATCACGCGCGACTGAGCCAACCACGTCAATGCGACGATCGCCCAGACGAGCAGGCTGCTCAGATGATTGGGCTGGCGCAAGTTGCCTGATGCCCGGCCATCTGCGGGCGCCGCAGCGATCCAGGCGCCTTGGGCCCAATCAGGAAGCAGGATCTGAATGCATCCGATGGTCGCGCCGAGAAAACCTGCCCCGACCAACGCGATGCAAAAGGCCCTGAAGACTTCGCTCGCTGAATCCGACTCGCGCGACGCTGCCCCTGCCAGCGTCGCCACGCCTGCCGCCAGGAGAATGCCGATTGCCGACAGCCCGAGAGACGAAGGGAGACCGTTGATACCGACGGAGATCGCTGCCTCGACGGCCAGCACGCCCATCGGCACCAACAGCAACAGCAGTTCACGACGCCGCGCCTGGCCGGGCCACGAGACCACCAATGACAAGGCCGCAACAAACGCGCCCCAGCCCAGGAGTGCCGCGGCCTGATTGAAGAACGTGGACGAGGGCGGAAGATTGAACGCGAGCAGCGTCGGCATCACCACCGCCAGAATGGCCGCCAAATCGATGGTGCGTAGGAGGCCGAAGGACGCGGAGCGGCCGAATCCGTTCGTGGATGGTTCCATTGATGGAAGAAGCTGATTAGACGAGGCGCGTCCTCATCGTGTCGATGGTTCTGCGCCGGGCAAGCGCGGGATTATCGGGCCGGAAAATCGATGCCGGCCAGTTCCGGATGCTGTCGTTGCAGGTCGAGCCAACCCTCACGGCCTTCATCGCAGCGTTCGGGACCATGAATCTTGCACATGGTGTAGAGCACATGCCTGGCCTCATCGCCATGTCCATTCAGACCCGCGGCGAGCGCGAATCGATACATCGCCGAGGCATACGTGAATCGGCTGGTCACCCGTCTCATCCAGTCAATCTCGGCTTCGCTCATGTGGGCGACCGCTGGAGTTCCAATGAAGCGGATGTATTCCCGCTGGTTGTCGATCAGGAATACGTCGGGTGGAGGCGCGAATGACACCTTGTCAACGCCGATTCCGGCACCGACCAGTCTTGCGGTGCGCGCAGCTTCCTCGACCTGGATGTATTCATAGGCGGTCCATATCACCAAGGCAACGCACAAGGACCAGGGCGCCGCAAACGCCCAGCGAGGAAGGGTGCGAAGCCTTCCTGATGGCTCAAGGCCCTCAAGCGCACCCATCATGAGCCCCGCGGGAAGCAGGAAGTAGGCATATGAAAGGGGGTATTCAACCATGCCGTGAATCGCGATAGCTGCAATGCCCGCGATCAGCATGCATTGGTCTGAGGATCGGCATAGCCGCAGCTGGCGCACTGCCCACCAGGCGAGCGCCAGCAGCAGGAGTCCGCCAAGTGGCACGCCATTCCACAACAACATGTCCAGCGCGAAATTGTGGCTGTTGAACAGCAACTCGCCGGTGGACGGATGAGCGTCGGCCCCGGCCCTCTGTGCCATCGATACCTGTTGCCAGCCGTAGCCTGTCCACGGCGATGCCCACAGCGCATCCCATAGAGTTTTCCAATGAATCAGCCGCATGCCAGGCTTGATCCGGTCGCCAAGCGTGGTGGCGGTCGACATCAACAACAGGTCGTTCAAGGGCTTCCAGGCTGCGACACCGATGGCGAAGAGCGCGACACCTGCGCCTGCATCCACGGGCTTGAGGCGAAACGCGCACCGCTTTGCATTCCACGCGTACCACGCGGCCAATGCAATGATGGCCACCCACGCGACGCGGGCCTGCGTCATCACCATTCCGAACGCCAGCCACGTGAATGCCAGGGCCAGCACTCCCCGAGAGATCCGACGGACCTCATACCAGCGAAGCAATGCCACCACGCCCAGCATCTGCAGCGTGGCCAGGTGATTGGGTTGGCCGAGATTTCCGTACGGCCTGTTCCCCGCAATGATCTCGTTGGCGAAGAGGTTTTTGCCGACATCCAGCCATTGGGACAATGCAATTCCTGTGGACGCGGCGGAGGCAAACACGAGGCAGGCCGTGAATGCGTCCAGGAAGGTGTCCTTGTCGTGCCTGACCAACGTCGCCGCCGCAACAATCGATAGTGCCCATCCGGCGACATAGCCAGCGGACAGGACGGCGTCGGCGTGGAATAGAACTTCACCGAAACCCAGTTGGGCCAGCGGAATCAATGCCGCAGCAAAGCCCAGGATCGCGATCAGGGGGACCGTGGGACGCAGCTTGTATCTCAATGCGGCCGCCCCAACCAGGGCGACCCCGATGCAGGAAACCAACTCGCCCTGGAACGACATCCACGGTGGATAGTGGCCAGGCATCAGCCAGCACAGGGAAAGTAATACAAATCCTGCTTGCAGCATTGGAATCGCCCGCGATTGAATCTGTACCAAACGAAAAAGGGCGCTCGTGTGAGCGCCCTTTTCACAAGAAGAAGATCGTTCGGCGTCTTACTTGCACGAACCCGGCAGGTACTTCTTGATGCTTGCGGCACCGCCGACGCACTTCCAGCCAGCGACTTGCTTGCCGGCGTCGGTGCTGGTTGCCATAGCGGTGGTCAGAGCGACGTTGCTGTAGGGCGTCATGATGATCGTTTGGCCATCGATGTCGCTGTCATTGAAGCTTTGGGCCGTGACCGTGATCACGCCTTGGTCGCTAGTCTCAACCTTGGCAACATACTTGGACGTTGCGGTCGAGCTTTCGCAGCCCCAGCCGTTGGCCGCCACCGAGGCGCCGGAGGCAAGCGATTGATAGACCTCAGTGATGGTGGTGCGGCACGACGAAGCCGCCAGGATGACTTCCGACATCTTGGCCTTCTTCGTGTACTGCTGATAAGCCGGCAGCGCAACAGCCGCCAAGATGCCGATGATCGCCACGACGATCATCAATTCGATAAGTGTGAAACCTTGCTGAACGCGCTTCATGAGGGTGCTCCTGGGGAAAAAGATGGTGAAACTCGCCCTCTTTCAGTTGCAGAGCCCGTGCCAACGGCACAGGCTGTGAATTGTGAGACTTTTGCCCGCCTGACTGACGCGGACGGTCACAAATTGTTGGGGCGGCTTACGACTGGCTCTTTGAACTGACGCAAAACGTCAGCCACGGAAAGAGCCAAATCAATTTGTTGCCCTGCCGTCAGGGCGTGGATGCGGTGGGGGGTGTCGATATCGGATACAGCCTTCATCACGGCATCCACCTCGCCCGGCTTCATGTGGGTCACGTGGACCTCCACGCTGCCCTTGAGCTGTACCAGCTCCTCGCGCAGCATCGTCGGGCAAAGGTGCCGGCTGATCCCCGCCAACTGGCGCTCGTCGTCGCTGAAGGCGGTTTCGATCACGAGGTGGGCCACCTTCATGCTCGACAGTCGCTTCCACAGCGCCGGGTTGGGACCGGTATCGCCGGTGTAGACCCACCAGCCGCGATCGCCGCCGGCATCCACCGCAAACCCCACGGCCGGCACGGTGTGGGCGGCGCTCAGCACCTCGATGCGGTGGCCGTCCAGGTTCAGCACGTCGCCGATTTCCAGCGGCTCGAAGCGCAGGGCGGGTGCCTCGGCGCTCGGCAGGCGGGTGAAATCCGGCCAGATGACGCCGTTGAAGATGTGCCGGCGCAGCGCGTCCAGCGTCTGCGGCAGCGCATGCACGACGATGGGCGGGCGGCCGCGGGCCACCCGTGCGCGCATGACGCTGTCGGCCAGGAGGCCGATGGCCAGCACGTGGTCCAGGTGGGAGTGGCTGATCAGGATGTGGTCGATGCGCGCCAGCTCGTCCAGGGTCAGGTCGCCCACGCCGGTGCCGGCATCGATGAGGATGCTGTCGTCCAGCAGGAACGAGGTCGTCCTGCTACCGGCGGCGATGGCGCCGGAGCAGCCGAGGACGCGAATGATCATGTCGGGCGTTGGCGAGTCGCCGGGGGCGGCGAGGGTTGGTCAGTTCGCGCCTCGCCCCGAGGTGGTGGCCGAAGACGCGCGTTGCCGAATCTTGATGGTGGCAAACCCTGGGCGCAAGGCGCCGAAGTCGCGATTTCTCGTCAATTGGGAGGGTGGCGGCCGGCCAGTCGGCGGGCGTGTGAAATGTTCACGGCAGGCCCCGCGGCCAGCGGGGCCTTGCCAGCGAGCTCAGAGCTGGACGAACTGCATCTGCGTGCCGGCCAGCTCGATGACGTCGCCGTTCTTGAGCTGCACGGTTTCGCCGGTCAGCGGGTGGCCGTTGACGGTCGGGCGAAGGGCGCCTTCGACATGGGCGAAGACGTAGCCGCCCGGGCGCTTGGTGATGGAGGCCACCTGCACGCCGGGCTTGCCGACGGTGGTCACGACCTTGGTGAGGTTCACTTCACGGCCCGCGGCCGCACCATTGAGCACCCGGATGGACGCTGGAACGGCCGAGGTCCCCAGCGCCCCGAAACCGGAGCTGCCGAAGCCCACAGTGGGGGAATACCCTGCCGGCGAGGGCTGGGCCGCATTCGGTGCCGTGGGCAGCGCCCCCGGCTTCATGATCATGGTCTTCTCGTAGTCGGTGCCGTCCTCGACCAGGTACTTGATCTTGTACTTGCCGATCTCGACGGTGTCGTTGTGGGTCAGCAGCTGCTTCTTGACGGCCTTGCCGTTGATGTAGGTGCCGTTGGTGCTGTTGAGGTCTTCGATGAACACGTCGGCGCCGACCATCTGCAGGACGGCGTGCTCGCCGGACACGGCGAGGTTGTCGATCACGATGTCGTTGTAGGGGCGGCGACCCAGGGTCGTCTTGTCCTTGGTGATCTGTACTTCCTTGATCACCACACCGTCGAGCGATACGACCAGTTTGCCCATGCTTGACCTCGTGCCTCGTTTTAATCAGTCGTCTACACCGCCGGGATCTCTACGTCCCGATCAGCCGTCCATTCGCCCGTGAACCACGTCGCCCCACTATCGCCGGAAGGGCCACCACGAGCGCGCCGGACCGTTGGTTCCACGCACTCTTGCGAGTATCACCGAAATATTGTCCTTGCCACCCGCGTCGTTGGCCGCATCCACGAGGGACGACCCTAACTCCTCCAGCGAGTCGCTGGCCTGCATGAGCTGGGCGATGGTCTCGTCATCCAGCATGTCGGAAAGCCCGTCCGAGCACAACATGTACAGGTCGCCGGGCATCAGGTCGTGCATGTGGGTTTCGAGCAGCACGGTGTCCTCGACGCCGACCGCGCGCGTGACCAGGTTCTTGTTGGCCGAGAAAGCCGCCTGTTCGACGGTGATGAGCCCGGCGTCGATCTGCTCCTGCAGCAGCGAGTGGTCGTGCGTGATCTGGGTGAGCCGCCCCGCGCGCAGGCGATAGGCGCGCGAATCGCCCACATGGCCCATCAGAAGCCGCCCCTCGCGGAACACGCCCACCACGAGCGTCGTGCCCATGCCGGCGTACTGGGGGTTGGAGTTGGCGGCGTTGAAGATGGCCCGGTTGGCGTTGTCCACGCAGATGTCCATCGCGCGGCGAACGTCGGTGTCGGATGCCGTGGCGGAGGCTTCCTGCAGCCATCGGCCCAGCTCGCTCTTGATGAAGGAGGTGGCCATGCTGCTGGCCACCTCGCCGGCGTTGTAGCCGCCCATGCCGTCTGCCAGCACGATGAGCGCGGACGCTTCGTCCACGGCCACTGAATCCTCGTTGTTGTTGCGAGCGCGGCCAGTGTCGGTGGCGCAGAAGAACTCGAAACTCATGTTGGGCAGGGAGGGTGCGGCATGCAGCGAGGATTCAAGGCGAGGGATTGTGCCTTGGATCGGTCCTGGAAAGCTTCACGGTCGCGGCGAAAGCATCGGATTCGGGGGGTGTTGCGTCACCGGATGTTGCGGGCGTCGCCGGGGCCCGGTCCATGCGTGCGCCCATGCCCGCGGCGATGGTGCGCAGGTCCGCCGCGAACTGGCGGCCGTCGCTGTAGCGCACCTCGGGCCGCTTTTCCAGCGACAGGGCCACGACGTTCGCCAGCGCCTCGGGCAGGTCGGGCCGCAGAGTGCGGATGTCGGGCGCCGGGTCGTTGGCGATCTGGTACATCAGCTTTGCCATGGAGTCGGCGGCGTGCGGCAGCCGCCCGACCAGCAGCTGGAAGAGCATCACCCCGAGCGAGTAGAGGTCGCTGCGGCCGTCGACGCGCCGCCCGGCCATCTGCTCGGGCGACATGAATGATGGCGTGCCCAGGACCATGCCCGTGCGGGTGCGGCTGGAGTCAGTGATGCGCGCGATGCCGAAGTCCGTCACCTTTACGGAGTCGTCGACCGGATCGACCATCACGTTGGCCGGCTTGATGTCGCGGTGCACAACGCCTTGGCTGTGCGCGTAGGCGAGCGCATCGGCCACGCGCGAGACGATGCGCAGCACGGTGGGCACGGGCAGCAGGTTGGCGCCGCTCGTGTAGCGCTGCAGGTCATGGCCCTTCAGGTATTCCATCGCGATGTAGGCGAGATCCTGGTCCTCGCCGGCGTCGAAGATGGTCACGATGTCGCGGTGCTGCAGGCGCCCTGCCGTCTCGGCCTCGCGGAAGAACCGGGCACGCGCCTCGGTCAGTTCCGCACCGTCGAATTCCTGGCTCAGCGCCATTGTCTTGATCGCTACCTGCCGGCCAATCTTCGGGTCGTGCCCGAGGTACACCGCGCCCATGGCGCCGCGTCCGAGCTGGCGGTCGATGCGGTAGCGTCCGAGCTGGGTGCGGTCAGGTGTCACGGTGATGGGGGATTGGGTGATCGGCGACTGGGTGGTGGGCGCGGCCGGCTTGGTCGCCTTGGAAGCCGCCGGGGCCGTGCTGGCCGGCAGACGTGCGGCCGGTTTGGCGCCCGCCGCACGAGGAGCCCGCAGACCCAGGTGTCCGAAGACGAGCCCGAGGACCGACGGCCACACCGGCCACCACAGGTCGGCGAATGCAAGCAGCGCCGCGCTGACGCCGAGAAGGAGCACGGCCAGTCCGATGCTCGCCAGCAGGGCCGCCCGCGGGCGCATCGAGGGAGCGACGGCGGCCACGTAGCCGGCGACGGCCAGCAGCGTGGCAAGCGCGGCGGCAAGCGAGCCCACCGAGGCGTCCGGTGAGGACAGGCCGCCGGTCAGAACCTGGGCGATGACTTGCGATGCGGACATGCCTGTGCACGTTAGCACAGGCCTTCCGCAAAACCAGCCGGGTTCAGTCGGCGAGCGCGAGCATGGCGCTCAGGCCGGTGGTGAGCGCCAAGGGAGCGGCCCAGCGGACGGTCGCCTGGTCAGGCGGCTGGGTCCTGCTGACCGGCTCGTCCTCGGCGCCGATGCGCGGACGGCGCGCGTCGAGCAGGCGCAGGCCCGGCAGGCGCGACGCGAGCCGCCCCGACACGTCCGCGAGCGGGCGGCGGGCGACCAGCCGCTCGACCACGCTTCCCGGCGGACTCCGCAGTGCGGGCTCCAACTGCTCGAACAGCGCCAGCGCCCAGCGCTCCTGCCACTGGCGGCGGCTGGCCTTGGACACCCAGCGGCTGATGTGCCGCGTCAGCGTCGGCGGGCAGGCGACGAGCACCCAATGAGCGGCCGCGCCGCCCTCGATCATCGGCTGCAGCAAGTGCTGCGCATGCGCGGCGTCGTTGATGAAGACGGCCAGTTTTTCCATCGCTTGTCTCCTTGGGGTGACGGATCGGGTGTCGATGAGGTCAGCGCGTTGCGGCGTTCGCCGAGGCGTGACGCCGCACGGCCCAGTGGCCGGCTGCCAGCACGCCGACGATGAGGACGACGTGGGCGACCACGCGGTTGAGCGCGCTCGGGTCGAACACGGCGTCGAGCAGCGGCTCGCTCACGACCATGTGCGCGGCGGTGTAGGCGAGCACGCCGGCGCCGACGTAGGTGATGATGGGAAAGCGCTCGACGAGCTTGAGCACCAGCGTGCTGCCCCACACCACGATGGGCACGCTGATCAGCAGGCCGATCACGACCAGGTCGAAGGCGCCGTGCGCGGCACCCGCCACGCCCAGCACGTTGTCCACGCCCATCAGCGCATCGGCGACGACGATGGTCTTCATCGCGCCGAAGAAGGTGGTGGCCGCCGGATGGTGTTCATCGCCGCCGGACTGCGGCACGAGCAGCTTGTAGGCGATCCACACCAGGCCCAGGCCGCCCACCAGCATCAGGCCCGGAATCTTGAGCAGCCAGACGACGCCGAGCGTCATCAGCGAGCGCACGACGACCGCCCCGACGGTGCCCCACAGGATGGCGCGTTTTTGCAGCTTGGCGGGAAGTTGGCGCGCGGCGAGCGCGATGACGATGGCGTTGTCGCCGGCGAGGACGAGGTCGATCAGGACGATGGCCAGGAGGGCCGACAGCCAGGCGGAAGAGAAGAGTTCCATGAGTTCTCCATGAACGGTTGCACGACGGACGGTGCAGGTCGCATGGAGACGGGCTGGACGGGAGCGACGGGCGCCTTCGAGCCTGCCGACATGCGGCTTGCATCGAAGGTCTTGCTCGGCATGGAGTGATTCTTGTGGCCCGACAGACCGGAAGCGTTCGCTTCGTCCTGACGATCTGTCGCAACTTTCGCGCGAGGCGCCGGCGGGTGCCGATGCAGCGCTGCAGTCGAGCTACTCCCCTTCAAGGCTCGAATTGAAACACAAAGACGAAGCCCGGGCGAGTGCCCGGGCTTGTGTCGTGAGGGTGATGCTGCAGATTCAGGCTGTGGCGCCACCCTTCGCGCGCCGGCGCCACAGCATGCCGATCGCCACGACGGCCACGGCACCGATGCCGCCGGCGATGTTGGCGGCCGTGTGCGACAGCGGGGCTCCCATCCACGTGCCCACGGCCGGGTCGGTGACGAGCATTTCGCCGGCCAGGTAGCCCAGCAACGCACCGCCGAGCGTGATGATGATCGGGAAGCGCTCCATCAGCTTGAGCAGCAGCGTGCTGCCGAAAATGATGAGCGGAATGCTGATGCCCAGGCCCAGGATGAGCAGCGTCACGCTGTCCTTGGCGGCCGCGGCCACGGCGAGCACGTTGTCCAGGCTCATCACCAGGTCGGCGATGAGGATGGTGCGCACGGCAGACATCATGCTCTTCTGCTCGGGCGCGTGGCCGTCCTCGACCTCGTCTTCTTCCTCCAGCAGCAGCTGCACGCCGATCCAGAAGAGCAGGCACGCGCCGATGATCTTCAGGTAGGGCAGCTGCAGCAGCTGTACCGCGACGAGGGTCAGCACGATCCGCAGCACGATGGCCGCGGCGCTGCCCCAAAAGATGGCCTTGCCTTGCTGGTGCGGCGGCAGCGAGCGTGCCGCCAGCGCGATCACCACGGCGTTGTCACCCGAGAGCACGACGTTGGTCAGGATGATCGATCCGAGCGCGGCCCAGAAGGCGGCGGAGGTGAAGTCCATGGTGAAACCGGTTGGTTGAATGGAAAGGAGGGCCGCTCGGGCCCTCCTTCATGCGAGCTGCGCCATTCTAGGCAGCCGCGGAACGCGACAGAGGTTCGTGATACTACGAACCCCGCGCGGCCGCATCGTCGATTTACAGCAGGCCTTTGAGCAGCCGGCCCATCTCCGACGGATTGCGCGTCACGGTGAAGCCGCACTCTTCCATGATGGCGAGCTTGGCATCGGCCGTGTCGGCGCCGCCGGAGATCAGCGCGCCGGCGTGGCCCATGCGCTTTCCGGGGGGCGCCGTGACGCCCGCGATGAAGCCGACGATCGGCTTCTTCATGTTGGCCTTGCACCAGCGTGCCGCGTCTGCCTCGTCCGGGCCGCCGATCTCGCCGATCATGATCACGGCGTCCGTTTCCGGATCGTCGTTGAACATCTGCATGACGTCGATGTGCTTCAGCCCGTTGATCGGGTCGCCGCCGATGCCCACTGCGCTCGATTGGCCGAGGCCGATCTCGGTCAGCTGCGCCACGGCTTCATAGGTCAGCGTGCCCGAGCGGGACACCACGCCGATGCGGCCCTTGCGGTGGATGTGACCCGGCATGATGCCGATCTTGATCTCGTCGGGCGTGATGAGGCCCGGGCAGTTGGGGCCGAGCAGCAGCGTCTTCTTGCCGCCCTTGGCTTCCTTCTGCTTCATCTTGTTGCGCACTTCCAGCATGTCGCGAACGGGGATGCCTTCGGTGATGCAAATCGCGAGATCGAGGTCGGCTTCGACGGCTTCCCAGATCGCGGCGGCGGCGCCCGCGGGCGGCACGTAGATCACGCTGACGGTCGCGCCGGTGTTGCTGGCCGCTTCCTTCACGCTCGCGAAGATGGGGATGCCTTCGAAGTCTTCGCCGGCCTTCTTGGGGTTCACGCCCGCCACGAAGCAGTTCTTGCCGTTGGCGTAGTCGCGGCACATGCGGGTGTGGAACTGGCCCGTCTTGCCGGTGATGCCCTGCGTGATGACCTTGGTGTCTTTGTTGATGAGGATGCTCATGTTCGTGTCCTTGGGCGTTTACTTCAGGGCGGCCATCACTTTTTGCGCGGCCTCGGCCATCGAGTCGGCACTGATGATGGGCAGGCCCGATTCGGCCAGCATCTTCTTGCCGAGGTCCTCGTTGGTGCCCTTCATGCGCACGACGAGCGGCACATTGAGGTTGACCGCCTTGCACGCGGCGATGACGCCTTCGGCGATGGTGTCGCAGCGCATGATGCCGCCGAAGATGTTGACGAGGATCGCCTTGACCTTCGGGTTGCCCAGCATGATCTTGAAGGCTTCGGTGACCTTCTCGGCGGTGGCGCCACCGCCCACGTCGAGGAAGTTGGCCGGCTCGCCGCCGAAGAGCTTGATGGTGTCCATGGTGGCCATCGCGAGGCCCGCGCCGTTCACCAGGCAGCCGATGTTGCCGTCGAGCTGGATGTAGGCGAGGTCGAACTTGCTGGCTTCGATTTCAGCCGGGTCTTCCTCGTCGAGGTCGCGGTAGGCGGTGATCTCGGGGTGGCGGAACAGCGCGTTCGAGTCGAAGTTGAACTTCGCGTCCAGTGCCTTGATGTTGCCGTTGCCTTCGAGGATCAGCGGGTTGATTTCCGCAAGCGACGCGTCGGTCTTCATGTAGCAGTCGTACAGCTTCTTGAAGACGTCGATGGCCTGGGCTTGCGATGCGGCGGGAACGCCGATGCCGTTGGCGAGTTCGGTGCCTTGCGCGTCGCTCAGGCCGGTGGCCGGGTCGACGAAGACCTTGATGATCTTTTCGGGGGTGGCGTGCGCCACTTCCTCGATGTCCATGCCGCCTTCGCTGGAGGCCATGATCGCGACCTTCTGCGTCGCGCGGTCGGTGACGGCGGCGACGTAGTACTCCTTCTTGATGTCCGCGCCTTCTTCGATCAGCAGCCGGCGCACCTTCTGGCCTTCGGGGCCGGTCTGGTGGGTCTTCAGCTGCATGCCGAGGATTTCGCCCGACAGCTTCTTCACGTCCTCGAGCGAGCGGGCGAGCTTGACGCCGCCGCCCTTGCCGCGTCCGCCGGCATGGATCTGGGCCTTCACGACCCAGACGGGTCCGCCCAGCTTTTGCGCTGCTTCGGTGGCTTCGTGCACGCTGAACGCGGGGTAGCCGCGCGGCACGGGCACGCCGAATTGGCGCAGGATTTCCTTGCCTTGGTACTCATGGATCTTCATAGCGGACTCTCTCGAGAGTTTTGAAAGGGGTGGTGCCTGCGGGGAGTCAGGTCGGATTGTCGGCGGGCGCGCCCGGATCTCTTTGTGGATCGTGCGGACGGAAACGCAGTGGCGCGGCGGTGAGCGAGGCCATTGGAAATGTCGCGGGGCGGACCGTGGTGGGGGTGTGCCGGCGGGGAAGAACACGCAATGAGGGCACATGCACCCGACCACCGGCAGCCGGAGAATGTAGCATGGTGCTCCGCACCAAAATGGACGCCGCCGGGCGCCAGCGTGGCTGCGCGCTATGGAACGTCGGCCGAATCGTCGAACCGTTCACGAATACCTGCTTGGCGCAGCACCCGCGAAATCACATCGGCCGAAAAGCCGCGCTGGGCCAGAAAGCGCGCATGCCGCGCCTTTTCGGATGTGTCGGCCGGCGGCTCGCCGAACTTGCGCCGCCACACGTCGGTGGCTCGCTCGAGTTCGCTGTCCTTGAGCGATTGCGATGCTTCAGGCGTCATCTCGACGCCGTGCTGTGCCAGCTCCTGCCTGATGCGCAGGTTGCCGTAGCGCCCGGCCCGGGCGTGGATGCGACTCTCGACGAAGCGCTCCTCGCTCAGGTAGTTGTGCTCGCGAAGCCAGGCGATGACATCGTCGATGCGCTGCTCGGCGTCATCGTCGAGGGGGATGGGATCGGCCGCAGCCGCGGGCGGACCAGGCCGCCTTGCCTGATCCGCCGCCCGAAGGTGCCGCAAGAGTTTGCGGCGTAACTCGCTGATGCTGTGCTCACGCTGAGACAGCAGCGCCAGTGCGCGGCCTTTCAATGACAGCGGCTGGCGCTTGGGCGGCATGGCCTGGGCGCCGCCTGTCCCGCCGATGCGGCGAGACAGGCGGCGCGCTTACTCCTTGTCCTTGGCTTCCTTGGCTTCCTTGGCGGCCTTGCTGCGGGCCGGCTTGGCGTCACCGGCCTGCGGATCGTCCGTGGGCAGGAGCGGGATGCCGACGGCTTCGCGCACCTTGTTCTCGATCTCGACGGCAAGTTCGGGGTTCTCGCGCAGGAATTCGCGGGCGTTGTCCTTGCCCTGGCCGATCTTCTCGCCCTGGTAGGCGTACCAGGCGCCGCTCTTTTCGAGCACCTTGTTCTCGACGCCCATGTCGATGATTTCGCCTTCGCGGCTGATGCCCTCGCCGTAGAGGATGTCGAACTCGGCCGTCTTGAAGGGGGGCGAGACCTTGTTCTTCACGACCTTGACCTTGGTCTCGTTGCCGATGACCTCTTCGCCCTTCTTGATGCTGCCGATGCGGCGGATGTCCAGGCGTACCGATGCGTAGAACTTGAGCGCGTTGCCGCCGGTGGTGGTTTCGGGCGAGCCGAACATGACGCCGATCTTCATGCGGATCTGGTTGATGAAGATGACCATGGTGTTGGTCTTCTTGATCGTGCCGGTGAGCTTGCGCAGCGCCTGGCTCATGAGCCGGGCTTGCAGGCCGGGCAGCGAATCGCCCATTTCGCCTTCGATTTCAGCCTTGGGCGTGAGCGCGGCCACGGAGTCGACGACGACCAGATCGACCGAGCCGGAGCGCACCAGGGCATCGACGATCTCGAGCGCCTGTTCGCCGGTGTCGGGCTGGGAGATGAGGAGTTCCTGGAGATTGACGCCGAGCTTCTGGGCGTACTGCACGTCGAGCGCGTGCTCGGCGTCGATGAAGGCGCAGGTGCCGCCCATCTTCTGCATCTCGGCCACGACCTGCAGCGTGAGCGTGGTCTTGCCGCTGGATTCGGGGCCGTAGATCTCGACCACGCGGCCGCGGGGCAGGCCGCCGACACCCAGCGCGATGTCCAGGCCCAGCGAGCCGGTGGACACGACCTCGATGTCTTCGATCACCTCGCCTTCGCCCAGGCGCATGATCGAGCCCTTGCCGAACTGCTTTTCGATTTGTGCCAGCGCTGCCTGGAGGGCCTTGGCTTTTTCGGTGTTCAGGGCTTTGACCGGTGCATCCATTGTTTTCTCCACAAAAGTTGGCGCATTATCTCAAAAGCTGGATGTTTGTACAGTGATTCAAGGTCCTTCTTATTGGGGTATCTCGCGACTCCGGCCCACCCCGCCGGAAGACGCCCACTCCTAGAATTGACGAGCGCCCCATCCAAAAAAGCGGGAGACACCATGCGAATCCTTATCGCAGAAGACGACCAGGTTCTGGCTGATGGGCTGCTGCGCTCGCTGCGCAACGCAGGCTACGCGGTCGACCAAGTGGGCAGCGGCAGCGAGGCCGACGCGGCGCTCGCCTCGCATGAATTCGATCTCGTGATCCTCGACCTTGGCCTGCCCAAGGTGCATGGCCTGGAGGTGCTGCGCAAGCTGCGTGCGCGCGGCTCGAGCGTGCCGGTGCTGATCCTCACCGCGGCCGACAGCATCGAGCAGCGCGTCAAGGGGCTGGACATCGGCGCGGACGACTACATGGCCAAGCCCTTCTCGCTGCAGGAGCTCGAGGCGCGCGTGCGTGCGCTCACGCGGCGCGGCCTGGGGACGGCCTCGGCCGTCATCAAGCACGGCCCGCTCACCTTCGACGCCACTGGCCGCGTGGCCTACATCAACGACCAGATGATCGAGCTGTCGGCCCGCGAGCTGAGCTTGCTGGAGGTGCTGCTGCAGCGCTCGGGCCGCCTCGTCAGCAAGGACCAGCTCGTCGAGCGCCTGTGCGAATGGGGCGAAGAGGTGAGCAACAACGCGATCGAGGTCTACATCCATCGCCTGCGCAAGAAGATCGAGCAGGGTCCTGTGCGCATCGCCACGGTACGCGGCCTGGGCTACTGCCTGGAAAAGATCCCGGGGTAGCGTTCAGTGGCCTTGCCGCGTTCGGCCCACCCTGCGCCGGCCGCGGTCGACGACGCGGTCAGCGTCGCGACAAGAAGCGCGGCTATGCTCCCCGCGGACATGCCCGCCCCACGCCGCGAACAGCGCTCACTCTTCGGCGAGATCCTCGACTGGATGCTCGCGCCGCTCCTGCTGCTGTGGCCGATGAGCGTGGTGCTCACCTGGCTGGTCGCGCAAGGCATCGCCAACAAGCCCTATGACCGCCAGCTCGGCGAGATGGTGCGCGTGCTGTCCAAGCAGGTGTCCGTTGAAGCGACGGACGGCCGGCCGCTCGCGAAGTTCGTGCTGCCCGCGGGCGCCTCGGAAATCCTGCACACCGATGAATCGGACGACATCTACTACCAGGTGCTCGGCCTGCGCGGCGAATACCTGAGCGGCGACCGCAACCTGCCGGTGCCGGCCGAGGACGATCACGCGCCGCCGGGCGAGCTGCGCTTTCGCGACGACACGCTGAACAACGACAACGTGCGCGTCGCCTACCTGTGGGCGGACGTGCCGGGCCGCCCGCCCAGCGCCGCGCCGCTGGTGCAGGTGGCCGAGACGCTGGACAAGCGCTCGCGCCTGGCCACCGAGATCATCAAGGGCGTGATCCTTCCGCAGTTCGTCATCCTGCCGCTGGCGGTGCTTCTCGTGTGGCTGGCGCTTGCGCGCGGCATCGCGCCGCTGAACGAGCTGCAGCAGCGCATCCGCCGCCGCGACAGCAGCGACCTGAGCCCCATCGACGAGCGCGATGCGCCCGAGGAGGTATCGCCGCTGGTGCGCGCCATCAACGACCTGCTCGCGCGGCTCGACCAGTCGCTGAGCGCCCAGAAGCACTTCCTTGCCGACGCGGCGCACCAGCTGAAGACGCCGCTGGCCGGCTTGCGCACGCAGGCCGAACTTGCGCAGCGCGAGATCGACGCCGGCACCACCGACGCGAAGGCGGTGAAGCGCTCGCTGCAGCAGATCGCGCTGTCCAGCCAGCGCGCCGCGCACATGGTCAACCAGCTGCTCGCCATGGCGCGCGCCGAGGACACCGAACATGCGTCGAACAAGCAGAGCGTGAACCTCGCGCGGCTGGCCGAGGAGACGGTGCGCGACTTCGTGCCGCGCGCGCTGGAAAAGCGCATCGACCTCGGTTTTGAGCGGCCCGAGGGCAGCCCGCCGCTGCACGTGCAAGGCCATGCGCTCTTGCTGCGCGAGCTGATCCGCAACCTCGTGGACAACGCCTTGCAGTACACGCCCGCCGGCGGCACGGTCACCGTGCGCATCATCGACGACCCCTTCGGCCAGGTGGTGGTGCTGCAGGTCGAGGACACCGGGCCCGGCATTCCGCCCAGCGAGCGCGAACAGGTCTTCCAGCCCTTCTACCGCGCCCTGGGCACCAACGTCGACGGCTCCGGCCTGGGGCTGGCCATCGTCAAGGAAATCGCCGTGCAGCACGACGCGCAGGTGCTGCTCGAAGATGCCAACCTGCGCAGCCGCTCAGGCCTGACCGAACACGGCGGCCCCGCCTTCGGCCCGGGGGCACGGTTCACCATCCGCTTTCCGGTGTCGTCGGCGAAGGCGAGCACGCCCGCGGACGCGACGAGCTGAGGCCCGCGTCAATTCAACACCCGGGCGATCGCCGCCGCGAGCATCTTCGAATTGATCGGCTTGGACACGTAGTCGTTCATCCCGCACGCGAGATACGCCTGCCGGTGCTCCACCATCGCGTTCGCGGTCATCGCGATGATGGGGATCTGCGACACGCCGTTGCCCAGCGCACGGATGGCGCGGGTCGCCGTCTCGCCGTCCATCTCCGGCATCTGGATGTCCATCAGCACGAGGTCGTAGCGGGCGCTCTGCACCTGGTTGACCACCTCGATGCCGTTGGCGACGATGTCGCTGAAGTGGCCCATGTGGTCGAGGATGGCCTTGATGAGGATCTGGTTCACGCCGTTGTCCTCGGCCACGAGGATGCGCAGGCCGGCCATGTCGGACATGCCGATCATGGTGGAGTCCTGCGCCAGCCGGCGGCCGTTGTCGCCGTGCGCCATCGGCACCACCATGCGGAAGGTGCTGCCGACGCCGACGGCGCTGTCCACCTCGATGCGTCCGCCCATCAGGTCGACGATCTCGCGGCTGATGGCCAGGCCCAGGCCCGTGCCGCCGTAGCGGCGCGCCGTGGTGGCGTCGGCCTGCATGAAGCGGTCGAAGAGCTTGGGCATGGCGTCGGGTGCGATGCCGATGCCGGTGTCGCGCACGGCGATGGTCAGCTCGATGCGGCTGTCGGTCAGCGGCCGGTGCGAGACGTCGATCTCCACGCTGCCGTGCTCGGTGAACTTGAGCGCGTTGCCGATGAGGTTGAACAGCACCTGGCGCAGCCGGCTCGGGTCGCCTTCGAGCGATTCGGGCAGGTCCGGCGGCAGCCGCAGGTTCAGCGTCAGGCCCTTGGCCTGCGCCCGCACCGCGAGCAGCGACACGACCTCGTCGAACATTCCCGAGGGGTCGAACTCGACGATCTCCAGCTCCATGCGGCCGGCCTCGATCTTGGCGAGGTCGAGGATGTCGTTGATGACGGTGAGCAGCGTCTGGCCGGAGCTTCGGATCAGCTCGGCAAATCGCCGCTGCTCCGAGGTGAGCGGTGTGTTGAGCAAGAGCCCGTTCATGCCCAGCACGCCGTTCAGCGGCGTGCGGATCTCATGGCTCATGGCCGCGAGGAATTGCGACTTCGATTCGTTGGCCGCCTCGGCCGCGGCCTTGGCGCGGGCCAGCGCCCGTTCGGCGGCGGTGATGTCGCGCGTCACGCTCACCACCCCGCCCTCGGGGGTGCGGCGTTCGATGGCGTGCACCACCATGCCGTGCGCCAGCTCCTGCTCGTACATGCCGTTGCCGCTGCCGTGGATGGCCATGCGGCGGTCCACCCAGGCGCTGCGGTCGTCGTCGTCGCCGTCGGGTGTCATGGCCGGAGCGACCAGCTCGGCCAGTCGCCTGAAGGGCAGGCCGGGCGCGATCTCGTCCTTGACCCACGGGAAGATCTCGACGTAGCGCTTGTTCCAGGCGACGATGCGGTCCTGCGAGTCGCACAGCAGGAAGCCGTCGCCCATGGAGCCCAGCGCCTGGTCGAGCGTGGCCTTGGCCGCGCTCACCTCGCTGCGCGCACGCGCGAGCCGCGCCCAGTGCCAATGGCTGAGCGCGCCGGCGGCGATGATCATCGCGATGAAGGCGGCGGCCACGCGCATGACGTCGCGGCGGTCGTTGCGCCACTCCTGCAAGGCAGCGTCGATGGGAATGCTCGCCGCGATCAGCAGCGAACGATAGAGCGTCGGCCGGGCGACCACGATGGCGGGCTCCGAACTCAGGCGGCTGCCCATGCGCATCGGCGCGCCGTTGGCGTTGCGAGAATCGAGCGCCGGCACGAGTTTCTGGCCCATCAGGCGCTCGTCCGGCGGGACGCTGGCGATCAGCTGGCCGTCCTCGCGTTCGAAGGTCGCCGCCAGGCCGCGCACCTCGACCGCCTGCGCGAGCACGGTGGCGATCAGCGAGACGGGCACTTCGCCCACCGCGATCGCGCGGCGCGAGTCCGTCAGTCGCAGCTGCCGCGCGAAATACACGACGCGCTCGGAAGTCGCGAAGTTCACGACCGGCGCGCTGATGGCCATCTGCGGCGCGCTCTGCGCGAACACGTCGGTGGCGAAATCCTTGGGCAGGTCCACACCCACGCGCTGGGTGTGGGCCTGGGCGGCGGCGAGCACCGTGCCGTCTTCGCCCACCACCGCCACGTCGCGCACCAGCAGGTTGCGCCCCGCCATCTCCAGCAGCAGCCGGTTGGCATGCGCTGAATCCAGCGAGCCGTCGGGCTTGAGCGCGGGCCGCAGCAGGGAATCGGTGCCGGCCAGCAGCACGTCCACGCCCAGCAGCATGCGGTTGAGCGCGGCTTCGGCGCCGCTGGTGAAGCGCGCCGCCTTGCCCTCGGCCTCGGTCAGTGCGTCATGTTCGCCGCGCGTGATGAGGTTGGCCGCCGACGCGACCACCGCGAGGACGAAAAGGAGGACGACGCCCCAGATGACAACTTGCGTTCGGCGCGGGAAGGCCATGGCTTGTCGTGCGGATTCCTACTTGGCGTGGGCCTCGATGCCCACGACAGGGCCGATGGACTGGTTCCACACCGTGGCGCACTGCGCGCCGCAGCGGTGCACCCAGCGTGCCAGCACGGTGTTGGCGAAGATGGTGCGGCGCCGGGCGTCGTCGGTGGGTGCGGGCTTGACCTCGGTCATCGCGTACTTGCGCCCGCCCGCGCAGCTCGCACTGCCGATGTTGCAGGCGATCCCGTTGCCGGTCTCGCGCTCGGCCTCGTTCCAGATGGCGACCTCGAGCTTCGGCAGTTCCTGCTTCAGCGTGGCGCGCATGTTCGCAGGCAGCGCCTGCCAGGCACCCATGTTGGCGCCGAAGATCGACAGCCCCCAGTTCACCGGCAGGGAATGGATGTGCGTCGTGACCTCCGGCAGCCCGATGGTGTTGCCCGACATCGTGCCGGTGATGGCGCATTCGATGTTGCCGCTCTTCATGTTGGCCATGATCTCGGCGAAGCCCGTCTGCACCGGCGTCGCACCGAGCGCCTCGACCAGGTCGGCCTGCGGCGGGCTGGAGGTGCGGATGCGGCGTCCGGCGAGATCGGCGAGGCTGGCGAAGGGCTTGTTGCAGTAGACGACCTGCGCGGGATACACATACACCGCGAGCAGCTCGATGCCATAGCGCTCGCGCAGCGTTTTCTCGAGGTAGGGGCGGAAGGCGGTGACCGCCTTGCGCAGCACGGGCATGTCGGGGCTCAGGCCCGCGAGGTCGGGCGCGGCAAACGAGGGCTCCTGCGCGGCGGTGAGGCCGAGCAGCGCCGTGCCGAAGGGCACGACGCCCAGCTGCATCAGCCTCAGCATTTCCTGGCCGCGGATGCCGGCGCGGTCGAAGGGCACGATCTCGGCCGTGTACTTGCCACCGGTCAGCCGGGCGAGGTCGCGCGTCCAGAAGGGTTCTTCGTAGCGGGTGTACTGGTTCACGCCCGCCAGGCCGCCGACGATGCGCAGGCGCTTGGCGTCGGACGCCTGGGCCCAGCCTGCCAGCGGCGCCGCCAGCAGCCAGGCCATGGCCGCGGCGAGCACGATGTTGTGGAAGTTCATTCGCATCCCTGAATCGCCCGCGTCGTCAACGCGCAGCCGATGGATGATGCAGCAGCACGGCGCGGCTTTCCAGTGTCCATGGCCCTCATTTCGTCATGCCTGCGTGTTTCACCTGAGCCGCCATGGCCTGTGATGCATCGTCGCCACGTGCGGCCAGGCCCGCGATGACGCCTTCCCGGTCGGCCGCCGGGCGGTTCTGGCTCACCTTCCACTTGCCGTCGAGCGCGGTGAGCTCGATCTCGATGCCCACGATGGCGCGCAGCGTGGCGTCGATGAAATCGGCCGGCGCGTCGCTCACTTGCCACGGCCGGTCGCTGCCCGCCTCGTGGCGCTCGGTCAGCTCGGTCACCAGCGCACGCAGCCATTGCGGGTCGTCATGGACTTGCAGGCGGCCCCGTGCCTGCACCATCACGTAGTTCCAGGTCGGCACCACCTTGCCGGTCTCGGGCTTGGTGGCGTACCACCCGGGGCTGATGTAGGCCTGGGGGCCTTGGAAGACAACCAGCGACTCCAGCCCCATGTCGGATTCGCGCCAGACCGGATTGGCCCGCGCCACGTGGGCGCGCAGGGTGCCCAGCGGCCCGCGGTGCGCGTCGAAGAGGAAGGGGATGCCGTTGGCCTGCAGGCCGGCTGGCGACTGCGTGACGAGCAGTCCGAAGGGGTGCTCGCGCATCAACGCGTGCAGCACCTCGGGGCGTGATTCGTCGAAATGGGACGGCGTGTACATGGCGGCGTGGAGTATGCCGCGCCCTACTTGGGGGCGGACGGGTTCAGTGCAGCATCGTGCGCGATTCGCCGTCCTGGGACGGGTGGCGCGCCAGCCAGCGGGTGGACCAGTTCGCGAAGTCGCCGGCCTCCATCGGGCGGCCCATGTGGAAGCCCTGGGCCTGGTCGCAGTTCAGGTCGCGCAGCATGTCCCAGACCTTGCCGTTCTCGACGCCTTCGGCCACGACGGACAAGCCCAGGTTGTGGGCGAGGTCGATGGTCGAGCGCACGATCTTCGCGTCGTCGGCGTCCTTTTCCATGCTCATCACGAAGCTCTTGTCGATCTTGAGTTCGTCCACCGGCAGGCGCTTGAGGTAGGCGAGCGACGAGTAGCCGGTGCCGAAGTCGTCGATGGACAGCTTGAAGCCGAGCGCCGACAGCCGGTCGAGCGTCGCCTGGGCGCGCTGCGGGTCGTCCATGATCGCGCTCTCGGTGATCTCCAGGCAGAAGGCCTCGGCCGGCACGCGGTGCTGGACCAGCAGGCTGTCGAATTTCTGCGGCAGCTCCGGGTCCAGCAGGTCGCGCGTGGACAGGTTCACCGACAGCGTGATGCGCAGGCCCTCGCCATGCAGCCGCCGCCAGTGGCGAGCCGCTTCCTCGAAGACCCACATCGTGATCGTGCGGATGAAGCCCGTCTGCTCGGCGAAGGGAATGAACTGCATCGGCGGCACCAGCCCGCGCACCGGGTGCTGCCAGCGCACGAGCGTCTCGGCGCCCATCACCTTGCCGCTGTCCAGCGCGAGCTTGGGCTGCAGGTACAGGCGCAGCTGGCCTTCGCCGACCGCCTGGCGCAGCTCGCTCATCAGCGACAGCGTCTGCGCGCTCGACAGGTCGATGGACGGGTCGTACACGAGCGGGCCGCTCGTGCGGCGCTTGGCGCTGTACATCGCCACCTCGGCGCGCGACAGCAGCGTGTCGGCATCGGTGGCGTGGGTGGGCCAGCAGGCCAGGCCAATGCCCGCGCCCAGGTCCACCATGTGTTCTTCGAGAGAGAGCGGCGCATCGAAGGCGCGCTCGATGCGCTGCGCCACCGCCTGCGCGAGGGCCAGGTCGCCGTTGCGCAGCAGCACGGCGAATTCATCGCCGCCCAGGCGCGCGACCAGGTCGGCGCCGCGCACCGAATGCTGGCTCAGCCGCTCGGCGACGCGCATGAGCACGAGATCGCCGAAGCGGTAGCCGAGCACGTCGTTCACGTGCTTGAATCGGTCCAGGTCGAGCATGATGACCGACACCGTGCCCTCGTCGCCCAGCAGCTCGGCCTCGCGGATGGCCTCGTGCACGGCGTCCCGGAACTGCACGCGGTTGGGCAGCGCGGTGAGGCTGTCCCAGTACGCGAGCTTGAGGATCTGCGCCTGCTTGTCCGCCACGCTCATGCGCATCTGCTCGAAGGCCTGCGCGAGGTGGCCGATTTCGTCGTTGCGTTGCATGCCGGTGACGGGCGTGCTGTAGTCGCCGCCGCCCAGCCGGTCGGCGGCGGCCGAGAGCCGGCGCAGCGGGGTGGTGACGCGGCCGGCCGTGAGCACGCCGAAGAGGCTGAAGGCCGCGAAGCCCAGCAGCGTGACGGCGAGCAGCGCGAGTTGCAGGTCGCGCGGCAGGCGCACGGCCTCGTCCACCGACAGCGACACGACGGCCACCACCGCGCCGCCCGAGCTCGCGGTGTCGGCGCTGTTGAGCCACATCGGGTGCACGCCCAACTCTTCGCCTTGCACCGAGAGCGTGGAGGTGGCGGCGGACGCCTTGCCGTCCCCGCGCATGGTGCCCCAGGGCAGCCTGGCGAGCGCGGCGGCTTCCTTGGTGGGCAGGCTGGAGAGGGCGGCCGTCCAGTCGTCGCTGGTGGCGGGCCGGGCCAGCAGCGTCACGTCCAGCGCCGACAGGCTTTGCATGTCGGCTGCCAGGCGCATGTCCAGCGGCACGCCCATCAGCACCCAGCCCACGGTGAGCGGCGCCTTGATGGGCACCATCACCACCTGGTGCGGCTGCCCGGCGAGCAGGGCCACCTGGCTGGCGCGGCCGTTCGCGAGCGCGCCGGCGGCCAGGCGCGAGACCAGTGCCGCCACGTCGGCGCTGTCGCGGCCGGTGGCCGCGCGCAGCTCGAAGGAGGTGTTGATCAGCGCCGCTTGCGTCGCGCCGATGCGCGCGCCGTGGTTGGCGAGCACCGAGACGATGGTGTCGCTGTCGTTGCTGCTCACCGCCTCGCGAAACCCGTAGTCGGCAGCCAGCAGCCGAGCGCCTTCGAGCAGCGTCTGCGACTGCCGGTCCAGCAGGCTTTGCAGCACGCGCCCGCCCACCATCAACTTGTCGGGCAGCACGTTGTGCGCATGCCGGGTGAGGCTGGCCTGCAAGGCGGTGAAGCTCGCGACCTGCACGATCAGCAGCAGGCCGAGGAACATCGCGATCACGCGGGCGCCGATGGAGCCGCGCAGCCAGCGCGCGGCAAAGACGAAGGGGGCACCGAACAGCGACTTCATGGCTCGGTCCCCGGCACGGCGAGCTTCACGGCCTGCTCAACGTCGGTCGCGGCCACGTCGATGGTGCTGGTTTCTTGCGGCTGGCCCGAGGACATGGCGGCGTGCCACACCTTGAGCCGGTACTGTCCGCTCGGCACGGAAGGCAGGTGGACGCGGCCGGCGCTTGCGGTGACGGCATACAGCGGCGTGTCCACCACCACGACCCAGCCGACCATGCTGTCGTGGATGTTGCAGCCGATCACGGCGACGCCGGGCTTGTCAAAGATGACCGGCATGGCGGGCGTGCCGGCGTACAGCTTGAGTTCGAAGTGCTTCGCCGGCGAGAAGGAATAGACGTGGTGGCGCACCGTGTCGAAGTTGGGGAACGCGACCTTGGTGCCCACGGTGATGACGGTGATCTGCGGCGTGAACTGCCGCTTGGCCTGAGCGATCTCCACGCCCGTCATCGGTGCGACCGGCAGCTTGCCCGTCACCGGCTCGAGCATGACCACCGCATGCGGCAGCGCGCGGCCGGTGGCGTCGCTCACGCGCACGTCGACCGCGGCGGCGCGTGCCAAGGGGGCGGCGGCAGGCGACGCGGCGAGAAGCGCGCAAAGACCTGCTGACCGGAGGGGGCTCGGGCCCCGGGAGAACGTCATGTGGAGCACACCAGGAAATTCCGGGCGCGACCATGCCGTGCCCACGAAGGGTGTATCGGCGGCGCTACGGCGCGACTTGAGTGGTGCACCGTGGCGGCGTGACATCGATCACGCCAGTCCCCTCGGTGCGGTGATCGGGCGCACGGTTTGCCACACGTCACGCATGCGAAGTGATTCGCGCCTGGCCTTCACCGAGATGGCGCTGGCCTGCGTCAAGGGCGGCCCCGGCACCACCTACACAAGCTACTGGACGCTGGACCTCGGCCGCCGGCGTTGAGCTTGCGCAGGCGGGATCAGCCGATGGGTGTGGCTGACGAAATCACGCCGCCCCCCAGGCACACCTCGCCGTCGTACAGCACGGCCGACTGGCCCGGCGTCACCGCCCATTGCGCCTCGCCGAAGCGCAAGCCGAAGTGCCCGTTCGCGCCCGGCGCCACCTCGCAGGCGGAATCGGCCTGCCGGTAGCGGGTCTTCGCGGCGGCGGGAATCGCGCCCGGCGCCTGGCCAGACACCCAGCTCGCATCGTCCGCGCTCAAGGCCTGCGACAGCAGCCACGGATGCTCATGCCCCTGCACCACGTACAAGGTGTTGGCGGCCATGTCCTTGCGTGCGACGAACCAGGGCTCGTGCTCGCTGCCGCCCTTGGAGCCCTTGCTTTCCTTCACGCCGCCGATGCCGATGCCCTTGCGCTGGCCCAGCGTGTAGAAGCTCAGGCCCACGTGCTCGCCGATCTTGCGTCCACGGTCGTCCTTGATGGGGCCGGGCTGGTTGGCGAGGTAGCGGTTGAGGAATTCGCGGAAGGGCCGCTCGCCGATGAAGCAGATGCCGGTCGAGTCCTTCTTCTTCGCATTCGGCAGGCCGATCTCTGCGGCGATGCGGCGCACCTCGGTCTTGGGCAGCTCGCCCACCGGGAACATCGTCTTGGCCAGCTGCGACTGGTTGAGCCGGTGCAGGAAGTAGCTCTGGTCCTTCAGCGGGTCCAGGCCCTTGAGCAGCTCGAAGCGTCCGTCCCGTTCGCGGACCCGCGCGTAATGACCCGTGGCGATCTTCTCGGCCCCCAGGCGCATCGCGTGGTCGAGGAAGGCCTTGAACTTGATTTCCGCGTTGCACAGCACGTCCGGGTTGGGCGTGCGGCCAGCCTGGTACTCGCGCAGGAACTCGGCGAAGACGCGGTCCTTGTAGTCGGCGGCGAAGTTGACGTGCTCGATCTCGATGCCCAGCACGTCGGCGACGCTGGCCGCGTCGAGGAAGTCCTGGCGCGACGAGCAGTACTCGTCGTCGTCATCGTCTTCCCAGTTCTTCATGAAGATGGCGACGACCTCGTGGCCTTGTTGCTTCAGCAGGTGCGCGGTCACGGCCGAATCGACCCCGCCCGACAGACCCACGACCACCCGTTGCTTCTTCCCCTGCGACATGCCGGGATTGTAGGAAGCCCGGGGCCTGTCCGGCCGGGCCGGGGGCATTGAACGCCCGACGCCGGTCTATTCCAGTCCTTCGAACGGCTGCCGCCATGCAGCAAGCGCCATGAGCTGCGCATGCCAGCGCTGGATGTTGCCGAAGTCCTGCAGCGGCAGCGCCGCCTTCTCGAAGGGCAAGGCGCACGCGACGCGGAAATCGGCGTACGACAGCCGGTCGCCCACCAGCCAGCGCCGGTCCTTCAGCGCATCGTCGAGCACCTTGGCGTGGACGCGCAACTCCCCGTCCAGCTGGGCCAGCAGGGCGGGGTCGGCCACCTCGTCGGACCAGCTCGGCCGCGACACGCGGAAGAAGTACAGGTCGCCCGCCGCGCGATTGAAGTGGTGGGCGCTCCAGCTCAGCCACTTCACCAGGTCCACCAGCCCATCGCCCCAGGGCCAGAAGCTGGATTCGACCATTTGCGACAGCCGGCAGGCCACCGCATCGGTCTCCCACGTCGAGCGGGCGCCTTCCACCAGGATGGGGCACAGGAGGTTGGGGTTGAGCGGCTCGAAGACCGCGGCCTGCGCCGGGTCGCGCGGGCGCGAGCGCCGGTACTCGACCGGTGCCTTCAGGTGGCGCGCCACGGCGACGGCCAGCCGCGGGTTGAGGTTGTGGGTGTAGTGCAGGACGGCCCGGGGCGTGCTGGATTCCATGAGGACTCGCCTTCCATGCGAAGAGTGGGACACCCTTCACGACGAACCAGCCCGCCGGCTTTCGACACGGCGGCGTCTTTCGCGCTCGAGGTCAGCCGGGTTTGATTTCCGGCGAGACCACGGATGGATCGCAGTAGACCGCCTCCAGCGGGAAGCGCCGGCCGGCGGCGAAGTCCTCGATGCAGCGGAGCACGAGCGCGCTGCGATGCCGCGGGGCGCTCGCACGCACTTCGTCCAATGTCATCCACAGCGTGCGCACGATGCCGGTGTCCAGCGTTCGCGCCGGGTCGGCGTCGCCGCAGGTGCCGCCGAAGGCGAAGCGCAGGTAAGTCACATCCTCGTCACGCGAGGGCCGCTTGAAGCGCGCGAGGTACACGCCCACCAGGCGGTCGGGCACGAAGGGATGGGCCGTCTCCTCCAGCGCCTCGCGCACCGCGCCGTCCTGGGGCGACTCGCCCGGGTCGAGGTGACCGGCCGGGTTGTTGAGCTTCAGGCCCTCGGGGGTGTGTTCTTCCACCAACAGGTAGCGGCCATCCTTCTCGATGACCGCCGCGACGGTGACGCTGGGTTTCCATCGTTTCGACATCGAGGGATGTTAGCCCCCCAGTCGCTGCGCTCCTGCCCCCAGGGGGCGCCACCCTGCGGGCCGGCGGAGCCGGACCCGCGGGTGTTGCTGGACTTGGGGCGGGGTGTTCTTTGGGGGCTCTCTCGAATTGCTGAAGGGAAAGGCAGGCTGTTTTGTGTAAGCTGCGCGACATTCGAACCCGGCCCGGCTGTCGCGCGCGAGACCGACCGAGGCTGCGCATCCAGGTTCAATCGCATTTCAAGGCGTCCAGGAGGCTTTCCATGTTGATAGGGGTTCCGCTCGAAACAGCGGTCGGGGAGACGCGTGTTGCCGTCACGCCCGAAACGGCGAAGAAACTCAAGGCGCAGGGCCACACCCTGCGCATCCAGTCGGGCGCCGGCGTCAAGGCGAGCGTGACCGACGAAGCCTATGCCGCCGTGGGCGCCGAGATCACCGACCAGGCCGGCGCCTTTGCCTGCGACCTCGTGCTCAAGGTGCGTTCGCCGCTGGACAGCGAACTGCAGCTCATGAACACCGGCGCGGCACTCGTGGGCATGCTCAACCCGTTCGACCGCGACAACCTCCACCGCCTTGCCGGTGCCGGCGTCACGAGCTTCGCGCTCGAAGCGGCGCCCCGGACGACGCGCGCGCAGAGCATGGACGTGCTGAGCTCGCAGGCCAACATCGCCGGCTACAAGGCCGTGATGATGGCCGCCGACAAGTACCAGCGCTTCTTCCCGATGCTGATGACGGCGGCAGGCACGGTGAAGGCCGCGCGCGTCGTCATCCTCGGCGTGGGCGTGGCGGGCCTGCAGGCCATTGCCACCGCCAAGCGCCTGGGCGCCGTGATCGAGGCAAGCGACGTGCGGCCGAGCGTGAAGGAGCAGGTCGAGTCGCTGGGTGCGAAGTTCATCGACGTGTCCTACGACACGCCGGAAGAAAAGGAAGCGGCCGAGGGCGTGGGCGGCTACGCCAAGCCCATGCCGCAGAGCTGGCTGGACCGCCAGAAGGCCGAGGTGGCCAAGCGCGTGGCGCAGGCCGACGTGGTCATCACGACCGCGCTGATCCCAGGACGCCCGGCGCCGGTGCTCGTCACCGAAGAGATGGTGAAGTCGATGAAGCCTGGCTCGGTGATCGTCGACCTCGCGGCCATCCAGGGCGGCAATTGCCCGCTCACCGAAGCGGGCCGCACGGTGGTCAAGCACGGCGTGACGCTGATCGGCGAGACCAACCTGCCGGCCCTTGTGGCCGCCGATGCGTCGGCGCTCTATGCCCGCAACGTGCTCGATTTCCTCAAGCTCGTGATCACCAAGGAAGGCACATTCCAGGTGCCGATGGACGACGACATCGTGGCGGCCTGCCTGATGACGCAGGGCGGCGAGGTCAAGCGGAAATGAACAGAGTGATGCTTCGCGCGAAATTGCATCGCGCGACCGTGACCGAGGCCGACCTTCACTACGAAGGGTCCTGCGGCATCGACGAAGACCTCATGGACGCGGCCGACATGCGCGAGTACGAGGCGATCGACCTCTACAACGTGCAGAACGGCGAGCGCTTCTCCACCTACATCATCAAGGCGCCGCGCGGCTCCGGTGCGATCTCGCTCAACGGCGCGGCGGCCCGCAAGGCCCACGTGGGCGACCTGCTCATCATCTGCACCTACGGGCCGATGACAGAGAACGAAGTCCGCGAGCACAAGCCCCGTGTGGTTCTTCTCGACGAGAAGAACCGCGTCAAAGAGATTCGAAAACTCTGAGGATCAAGATGGAACACATCGTCAGTCCGACCATCACCAATCTCATCATCTTCGTGCTTGCGATCTACGTGGGCTACCACGTGGTGTGGACCGTCACGCCCGCGCTGCACACGCCGCTGATGGCCGTGACCAACGCGATCTCGGCGATCGTGATCGTGGGCGCGATGCTCGCGGCCGCGCTCACCGAGACGCCACTGGGCAAGGGCATGGGCGTGCTCGCCGTGGCCCTGGCCTCGGTCAACATCTTCGGCGGCTTCCTCGTCACGAGGCGAATGCTCGAGATGTTCAAGAAGAAGGAAAAGAAGGTCGCCGTGAAGGAGGACGCCAAGTGAGCATGAACCTCGTCACGCTGCTGTACCTCATCGCGAGCGTGTGCTTCATCCAGGCGCTCAAGGGCCTGTCGCACCCGACCACCTCGATCCGCGGCAACCTCTTCGGCATGGTCGGCATGGGCATCGCCGTGCTCACCACCGCGGCGCTGATCGTCAAGCTGGCCAGCGGCAACGTGGGCGGCATCGCCTGGGTGCTGCTGGGCCTCATCGCCGGCGGCGCCTACGGTGCCTACCGCGCCAAGACGGTCGAGATGACCAAGATGCCAGAGCTCGTGGCCTTCTTCCACAGCATGATCGGCCTGGCGGCAGTGTTCATCGCCATCGCCGCCGTGCTGGAGCCCGCGGCGCTGCTGCACGGCCTGGAGAAAGGGGCGCCGATTCCCACCGGCAACCGGCTGGAGCTCTTCCTGGGTGCGGCCATCGGCGCCATCACCTTCAGCGGTTCGGTGATCGCCTTCGGCAAGCTGTCGGGTACCTACAAGTTCCGCCTCTTCCGGGGCGCGCCGGTGCAGTTCCCGGGCCAGCACATGCTCAATCTGGTGCTGGGCCTGCTCACCGTGGGGCTGGGCATCTACTTCGTCGCCACGCAGAGCATGCCGGCCTTCTTCGCGATGCTCGCCTTGAGCTTCGTGATGGGCGTGCTGATCATCATCCCGATCGGCGGCGCCGACATGCCGGTGGTGGTGTCGATGCTGAACAGCTATTCGGGCTGGGCGGCGGCGGGCATCGGCTTCTCGCTGGACAACGCGATGCTGATCATCGCGGGCTCGCTGGTGGGTTCGTCGGGCGCGATCCTGAGCTACATCATGTGCAAGGCGATGAACCGATCGTTCTTCAACGTGATCCTGGGCGGCTTCGGCGGCGAGGCCGCAGGCCCGGCGGCGGCGCAGCAGCAGCGCAGCGTGAAGAGCGGCAGCGCCGACGACGCGGCCTTCATCCTCGGCAACGCCGAGACGGTGGTGATCGTGCCCGGCTATGGCCTCGCGGTCGCGCGCGCGCAGCACGCGGTGAAGGAACTGGCCGCCAAGCTCACGGAGAAGGGCATCACCGTCAAGTACGCCATCCACCCGGTGGCTGGCCGCATGCCGGGCCACATGAACGTGCTGCTGGCCGAGGCCGAGGTGCCCTACGACCAGGTGTTCGAGATGGAGGACATCAACGGCGAATTCGGCCAGGCGGACGTCGCGATCATCCTCGGCGCCAACGACGTCGTGAACCCCGCCGCACTCACCAAGGGCACGCCGATCTACGGCATGCCCATCCTCGAGGCCTACAAGGCCAAGACCATCATCGTGAACAAGCGCTCCATGGCCGCGGGCTATGCCGGCCTGGACAACGAACTCTTCTACATGGACAAGACCATGATGGTGTTCGGCGACGCGAAGAAGGTCGTGGAAGACATGGTGAAGGCGATCGAGTAGCAGCGCTGCTTGATGGCGCGGCGTATCAGTCGCGCGCATGGATCGATGCATCAATGCACCAAGGCCGGGACCGAGTCCCGGCCTTTTTCTTGTAAGTGCGCGAGGTGCCTACGGGTTTACGGCAGCCCTCGGTCAGGGGGGTGTCGGTCCTCGCGACGGAACCATTCGGGTAAAACCTCAGGGTCCGAGAATCACAACCCTCCGGAGGATTCCTTGATATCTACCAGACTCCGTGCGGCTTTGGCCGCACTGCCCCTCGCGTTGGCCTTCACCCAGGCTGCGCATGCCGTGTCGTCGGCCGACGATCCGGCGGGCCGCGTGCTGAACCCCGGCATGTTCGGTGGCGCCTTCGATGGCGTGGCCAAGCTCCTGTTCTCCAACAGCGGTGGCAACTTCGTGTGCTCGGGCTCGCTGCTCGCAGGCGGCCAGTACGTGCTCACGGCCGCTCACTGCGCCGATGACTTCACGTCGATGACCGTCGACTTCAAGCTCGGCACCGAGACGCGCACCGCGGCAGCCGCCTACGTGCACTCGGGCTGGACGGGCACGCTGAACGACGGCTCGGACATCGCCATCATCAAGCTCAACGCCAAGGTCACCGACATCAACGGTTTCCACCTGAGCACGACCAACGACATGGGCAAGAACGTGCTGCTCGCGGGCTACGGCCTCGTGGGTCAAGGCACCGCCGGCGCCACCGGCTTCGACCGCGACCCGCCCGGCACCGTGCCGCGCGTGTGGCGTCCGCACTTCGGCTACAACACCATCGACGCCTTCGGCAAGGACCTGGACGACACGCTGTTCGGCCCGGGCGCCGGCAGCAACGCGTATGGCGAGAACTACGTCTACGACTTCGACGACGGCACCGATTCCAAGAACGCCCTGCAGCGCCTGAAGGACGCATTCGGCGGCCCGTGGGGCGACAGCAGCCTGGGCCTGGGCGCCGATGAGGCGCTGATCGCAGGCGGCGATTCCGGCGGCGGCGACTTCGTCTGGACCGGCACCGAGTGGCTGCTGACCGGCGTGCACTCGTGGGGCTGGGACGTCTGTGGCCAGGTCTTCGCAACCTGCGATTCGAACCCCGGCATCAACTCCAGCTTCGGCGACATCTCGGCATCGACCGCGGTGTTCTCGCACACGGAGTGGATCAACAGCATCACGACACCGGTGCCCGAACCCGAGACCTACGCACTCATGCTGCTGGGCCTGGGCGTGCTCGGCACGGTTTCGCGCCGCCGCAAGGCCCGCTGAAGCGACGCGAAGCCGCTCGAGCGGCTTCGGTACAACGGCATCCCTCGTGGATGCCGTTTTTTTTGCCTGTTGTTGGGGTGCCGCCTGCCGCGGTCCACCCACCCGAGGCGAAAGCATCCGCCCGCCAAAAACCAACCCTCACCCGTCAATCAAGCGGGGATCCCACGCATGCACCGTCTGCCGCTGCTCCCCCAGCCCCTCGATGCCCAAGCGCATCTCGTCTCCCGGCTTCAGGAAGATCGGGGTCGGCTTCTGCCCCAGCCCCACGCCAGGCGGCGTGCCGGTGCTGATCAGGTCGCCGGGGTGCAGCGTCATGAAGCGGCTGATGTAGCTCACAAGCGTGGCCACGCCGAAGACCATCGTCTTCGTGCTGCCGTTCTGAAAGCGACGGCCGTTCACGTCCAGCCACATTCCGAGTGATTGCGGATCAGGCACCTCGTCGCGCGTGACCAGCCACGGGCCCACCGGGCCGAAGGTGTCGCAGCCCTTGCCCTTGTCCCACTGGCCGCCGCGTTCGAGCTGGTACTCGCGCTCGGACAGGTCGTTGACCACGCAGTAGCCGGCGACGTGGCCGAGCGCATCTGCTTCGCTCACGTAGCGCGCCTTGCTGCCGATGACCACGCCGAGCTCCACCTCCCAGTCGCTCTTCACCGAGTCGCGCGGCAGCACCACCGCGTCGTTCGGGCCGATCACGGCGCTGGTTGTCTTCATGAAGAGCACCGGCTCGGCAGGCACCGGCATGCCCGATTCGGCCGCGTGGTCGGCATAGTTCAGGCCGACGCAGATGAACTTGCCCATGCCGGTCCAGGGCACGCCGAAGCGTACCGGGCCGCTGACGATGGGCAAATCCGAGACAGGGAGCGCCTCCAGGCGATCGAGGCTTTCGGGCGAGAGCGTGGCGGCATCGATGCCCGACAGCACGCCGGACAAATCGCGCACGCGGCCTTCGGCATCGACGAGGCCGGGCTTTTCCGCGCCTCTGGCGCCGTGGCGGATCAACTTCATCAAAGACTCCTTGATTTCATGCTGATGTCGTTCAGTTGGACCAGCCGCCGTCGATGACCTGCGCGGTGCCGGTGGTGAACGCCGATTCGTCGCTCGCGAGGTACACCGCGAGCGCTGCGATCTCCTCGGTGCGTCCGAGCCGGCCCATGGGCTGGCGGCCCACGAAGGCGGCTTGCACCTGCTCGATGCTCTGGCCGCTCTTGCGCGCCTGTTCGGCGATGCGCTGGCGCAGCGACGGCGATTCGACCGTGCCCGGGCAGATCGCGTTGCAGCGCACGCCCTGCGCCACGAAGTCGGCGGCGATGGACTTGGTCAGCCCGATCACCGCCGCCTTGCTCGCGCCGTAGGCGAAGCGGTTGGGCGCGCCCTTGATGCTGCTGGCCACCGACGAGATGTTGATGATCGAGCCGCCGCCGTGCGCGAGCATGCCGGGCAGCACCGCGCGCGAAAGCCGGTACATCGACGTCACGTTCAGCTCGAAGGCGAAGTCCCAGTCGGCCTCCTCGCAGTCAAGCACGGTGCCCGCGTGCACGAAACCCGCGGCGTTGACCAGCACGTCGACCGTCGGCAGCGAGGCGACGAGTGCGCGAATGGCGGCGCCGTCGGTCACGTCCAGCCGCCGCGTGGTGATGCCCGGCGTCTCGGCCAAGGTGCCGAGCAGCGCGTCGTTGAGGTCGGTGGCCACCACGCTGGCGCCCTCGGCCGCGAAGGCAAGCGCCGTGGCGTGGCCGATGCCTTGCGCAGCAGCGGTGACCAGGGCCGTCTTGCCGGCCAGGCGTTGCGTCATGGTGTGCGTCTCCGGGTACTCTGAATGGTCATCGGGTGATCGTCGGGAGGCGGTCGAAGCGCATCACGCCGTCTTGCGTGGCGTGACCCGCCCGATGAGCCCGCCCTCCGCGCCGTCGGCCGGCCAGCTCGCGGTGAAGCGGGCGTGCGAGTTGTGCAGGTGCTGCGTCATCGCCTCGCGCGCGGCCTGGGGCGAGCGGGCGGCGATCGCATCGACCACCGCGCGGTGCTCGGCGATGGCGATGCTCCAGCTGTGCGTCGTCTCGAAGTGGTTGCCGAACTGTTCGAACAGCGGGTTGTGGCGTTCGTCGTGCAGCTCGGCCACGATGCGCAGCAGCACCGAGTTCTCGGATGCCTCGGCGATGCGCACATGGAAGAGCCGGTCGCCCGCGGTCGGCAGGATGCCGGCGGCGACGTCGGCTTCCATCATTGCGATGGCCTCGCGCAGGCCGGCCACCTGCGCCTTCTTCATGTGGCGCGCGGCCTGGGCGGCGAGCTCGCTTTCGATGAGCTGGCGGGCGCGGATGGTCTCCAGCGGCGCCTCGGCGGTGATGCGGCGTTCACGCGCCGGCTCGCGCCGGCACACGTAGATGCCCGAGCCCATGCGCACCTCGACGAAGCCCTCGACCTCCAGTGCGATCAGAGCCTCGCGCACCGATGGCCGGGACACCCCCAGCTGGACCGCCAGATCTCGCTCAGGCGGCAATCGCGCGCCGACCGCGAATTCGCCGGCCTCGATGAGCCCTCGCAGCTGGTCGGCGATCTGCCGGTAGAGTCGGCGCGGCGCAATGGTTTGGAGCGGCATGGAGGGGTGGACGACAACGGTAAAGTGGTCAGGCCAATCGAGCCGCACGATAACCGCCTGTGCGACCAGCGTCAACCGCGGGTCGGCTGCCAGGCCGTCCTGGGGGCACGGCCCTAGAACCGTGTATCGAATCCCCTCATACGTTGCCTGTCAGCGATGCGTCAGAATCGCCGTCCGATCAGGAGAGCGAGCACCGAATGGAAAAGACCTGGCTGAAGCACTATCCCAAAGGTGTGCCGGCAAGCATTGATGTCGAGCAATACACCTCGCTGGTGGCGCTCATCGAGGAAAGCTTCAAGAAGTACCGCGATCTTCCTGCCTACAAGTTCATGGGCAAGACGATCACTTTCGGCCAGGTGGACGACCTCTCGCGTGCCTTCGCCGCCTACCTGCAGGCCCAGGGATTCGCCCGTGGCGATCGCATCGCGATCATGATGCCCAACGTGCCGCAGTACCCGGTCGCGGTGGCTGCCATCCTGCGCGCGGGCTACGTGGTCGTGAACGTGAACCCGCTGTACACGCCGCGCGAGCTCGAGCACCAGCTCAAGGATTCGGGCGCCAAGGCGATCGTGATGGTCGAGAACTTCGCCACCACGCTGCAGCAGGTGCTGGCCAATGTGCCGACGAAGAAGGTCATCCTCACGGCGCTGGGCGACATGCTGGGCTTCCCGAAGAGCCTGATCGTCAACTACGTCGTGCGCCGCGTGAAGAAGATGGTCCCGGCCTATGACATCCCCGGTGCCGTGAAGTTCATGGACGCGATCTCTCAGGGCCGCGGCAAGCCGTTCAAGCCGGCGCAGGTCGGCCCGGACGACATCGCGGTGCTGCAGTACACCGGCGGCACCACCGGCGTGAGCAAGGGCGCCGTGCTGCTGCACCGCAACCTCGTCGCCAACATCCTGCAGTCCGAGGCCTGGTACCAGCCGGCGCTCAAGAAGATCCCGCCAGGCGAGCAGCTCGTCACCATCTGCGCCTTGCCGATCTATCACATCTTCGGCTTCAACACGAACATGATGCTGTCCATGCGCATGGGCGGCTGCAACATCCTGATCGCCAATCCGCGCGACCTGCCGTCGGTGTTCAAGGAGCTGCAAGGCGAGAAGTTCCACAGTTTCCCGGCGGTGAACACGCTCTTCAACGCAATGGCGAACCACCCGCAGTTCAACACCGTCGACTGGTCCAGCCTCGTCATCAGCGTGGGCGGCGGCATGGCGGTGCAAAGCGCCACCGCCAAGATGTGGCTCGAGAAGACGGGCTGCCCGATCGTCGAGGGCTATGGCCTGTCGGAGACCTCGCCCTCGGCCAGCTGCAACCCGGTGGACAGCACGGCCTACAGCGGCAACATCGGCCTGCCCATGCCTAACACCGAACTCAAGCTGCTGGACGACGACGGCAACGAGGTGCCGCTCGGCCAGCCCGGCGAGATCGCCATCAGGGGCCCGCAGGTGATGGCGGGCTATTGGCAGCGGCCCGATGAAACCGCCAAGGTCATGACTGCCGACGGCTTCTTCCGCAGCGGCGACATCGGCGTGGTAGATGAGCGCGGCTACTTCAAGATCGTGGACCGCAAGAAGGACATGATCCTCGTGAGCGGCTTCAACGTGTACCCGAACGAGGTCGAAGACGTCGTCACGCAGATGCCGGGGGTGCTCGAGTGCGCGGCGGTCGGCATCGCCGATGCGAAGGCAGGCGAGGCGGTCAAGCTGTGCATCGTCAAGAGCGACCAGGGCGTGACGGAGGCCCAGGTGCGCGCCTATTGCGAAGCCAACCTCACGGGCTACAAGCGGCCGAAGGTGGTCGAGTTTCGGACGGAGTTGCCGAAGACCCCGGTCGGCAAGATCTTGAGGCGCGAACTTCGCGACAAGGTGTGAGTCCGTCAAGGCTGCAGTGGCGCGACATTGACTCGACAGAAAAAGCCTCGCAGGATGACGGAAGTTCTCGGTGCAGCACTGCAGTGCTGCTAACCTGTGCGCCAACAGAAGGCGTTTCGCCACACGAATGGCGCGCTGAATTCACGCAATCATCAGGATGCCATCGGTGATCTGGGCCAAGACGGAAGCAGGGCGAGTAGAGATGCAGGCGAAGGCGCTCATCAAGGAGCGCGCGCAACGCAATCTTCTCTTGTTGATTGACGGTCAGAAGACCGAGGAGATGCTGTTGGCCAATGTCGTCGGCATCAAGCCCGACGACTTTTCAGCGCTGGAGGCGATGGGCCTGATCGAGCCGATCGCCGCGCCCGTTCGGGCCGGCGGCCGCGCAGCGGCACAGGCACAGGCACAGGCACAAGCCGCGCCCGCGGCTGCTCCGGGCACTGCGCCCGCAGCGGCACCCGCGAGCGAGGCGCCGGCCGGCGACGCGCCCTTGGACTACGCCAAGTTCACCGAAACGCTCACGCAGCTCATCTCCAAGGAGCTCGGCCTGCGCGGCTTCACGCTCACACTGGCGGTCGAGAAGGCCGGCACGATCGAAGAGCTGATGGACGTGGCGCGCCGCGCCCTCGACCAGATCCGTGATCGCAAGGGCGCGCCGGCCGCCGAGGCCGCGCGCCGCTCGCTTTACGGCAGCTGAGCCCCGAGAGGCCCGACCCATGGCGGCGCGACCGCTCGCCATCGTGAGTGCCATGCACGAGGAGCTGCATGCGCTGCTGCCCTTGCTGCACGAACCCGCCGTCACCACCATCGCGGGCCGTCGCTTCCATGCGGGGCGCCTTCACGGCCAGCCTGTGGTGCTCGTGCTGTCGGGCATCGGCAAGGTCGCGGCGGCTGCAAGCGCTGCGCTGCTCGTCCATGAATTCGATGCGAACGCGATCGTGCTCACCGGCGTGGCCGGCGGGCTCGCGAGCGACGTGCATGTGGGCGACATCGTCATCGCGACCGAGACCCTGCAGCACGACATGGACGCCTCGCCCCTCTTTCCGCGCTACGAGGTGCCTCTGACCGGACGCTCGCGCTTCGATGCGGATGCGACCTTGGCCGACGTGCTGGCAGCTTCCGCCGAGGACTGCATGCGCGACGCCGAGGCTGCCATCGGCCGCACGCACCTGAATGCCTTCGGCATCGCGTCACCGCGCGTGCACCGCGGCCTCGTCGTGAGCGGCGACCGCTTCGTGGCCACCGCCGCTGAAAACCGCGCCCTCGTGCAGGCCTTGCCCGACGCGCTGGCGGTCGAGATGGAAGGCGCCGCCATCGCGCAGGTCTGCGCCGACTTCGACCGGCCTTTCGCGCTCATGCGAACGATCTCCGACCGCGCCGACGACGAGGCCCATGCCGACTTCTCGCGCTTCATCGCCGAGGTCGCGAGCGTCTACACGCGCGCCGTGGTGCTCGATGCGATCGAGCGCATGGCCGCCATGCGCTGAGAACGTAGCAGCCATGCGCCTACACTGCCCTGCATGAGACGGGTGGCTGGATGATGTCGGTTCTGCGTGGCTTGTGGCGCGTGCTGCGCGCGCTCTTTCTCGCGCTGGCCGCGGTGATCATCGCGATCGAGGAATGGGGCTGGCGGCCGCTCACGGGCATGGCCGCGCGCCTGGCGAAGTGGCCGCCCATCGGCCGGCTCGAAGAGTCCATCCGCCGTGCACCACGGCGCGTGGCGCTGCTGCTCTTCCTCGCGCCCGCGGTTCTGCTGTTTCCGGTCAAGCTGCTCGCGCTGTGGTTGATCCACATCGGCCGCACCACGCTCGGCGTGGTCGTCATCCTGCTGGCCAAGGCGCTGGGCACCGCCTTCGTCGGCCGCCTGTTCATCCTCACCGAGTCGCAGCTCACGACCTTTCCCTGGTTCGCGCGCGCGCTGTCATGGTGGCGTGCCACCAAGTGGCGCGTGAAGGCGACCGTGCAGACGTCCTTGCTGTGGCAGGCTGCGTCGCGCATCAAGCGGCGCCTGGGCCTGTGGATGCGGCGACGCATTCGCAGCGCCCGCATGCGTTGAGGACCCGCCAACGATGCCACGCCTGTATGTCGATGCACCGCTTGCCGAGGGCGACGAGCTCGTGCTGCCGCCCGGCCCCGCGCGCCACGTGCAGGTGCTGCGACTGCAGCCGGGCGAGCTGCTGACCTGCTTCAACGGCCGGGGCGGCGAATGGTCGGCGACGGTACTGCGCATGGGCCGCAGCGAGGTCGCTGTGCGCGTGGGCCCGCGCGATGCAGTCGATCGCGAGCTGCCGATCCGCGTGACGCTGGCCGTGGGCATGCCCGCCAACGAGCGCATGGATTTCCTCATCGAGAAGGCCACCGAGCTCGGCGTGCACGCGGTGCAGCCCCTGCTTTGCGAACGCTCGGTGCTGCGCCTGTCGGGCGAGCGTGCACAAAAGAAAGTCGAGCATTGGAAGGGCGTGGCCATCGCAGCCAGCGAGCAGAGCGGGCGCACGCGCGTGCCGTGCATCGAGCCGGTGATGGCGCTGCCGGCATGGCTTGCGGCCGAGCACGGCCATGCACGGCGCATGCTGCTCAGCTTTTTGCGCAGTGCAACATCACTCGCCGATGAGACATCGAGCGCGGACGTGATCTTCCTGAGTGGTCCTGAAGGTGGATTGAGCTCCGCCGAAGAAGCCCTCGCGTTGAACGCGGGCTTCGCGCCGGTGACTCTCGGCCCCCGCGTCTTGCGCGCCGATACCGCGCCCTTGGCTGCCTTGTCGCTGCTGTCCTTGCGCGCATCACAGGGCTGAGAGGGCTTTGCGCCCCCGGCTTGCCATGCGGCCGATGGCCGCCGCAGAATGGGGCGGCGAGTGACTTCCGGAGATCATCATGGGTCTGCTCGATTCGGTGATCGGTGTACTGTCCGGCGTGCGCAGCACGGGCGGCCGCGGCGACATGCTGAGCGTCGTGCTGCAGATGCTGGCCAACGACGGTGACGGCATCGGCGTCGAGGGCCTCGTGGAGCGCTTCAATGCACATGGCATGTCGCAAGTGCTCGACTCATGGGTTGCTCGCGGCAGCAACCTGCCCATCGCCCCCGATGATCTTCAGCGCGTGCTCGGCAGTGACATCGTCGAGGACATCGCCCAGCAGGTGGGCCTGTCGCGCCGCGTGACCTGCGACCGGTTGTCGCAGATGCTGCCCTACGTGGTGGACAAGCTCACGCCGAATGGCCGACTGCCAGCTGATGGGCTCGGCGACTTGGGCCAGCTCATGGGTCGCATGGCGAAAGGTTAGCCCCCCAGTCGCTGGCGCTCCTGCCCCCGACGGGCGCCGCCTGGCGGACCGGCGGAGCCGGATCCGCGGGCGTGGCTTGAGGGGCGCACTTGCTGCGCTCGTGCCTTTCCTTTTGCTCAGGTGCGCATGGAGCCTGGGACGAGATCGAAGCGGAACAGGCGGCATTCGATGGGGCCGTTCCACATCGGCACGCGGCGGCTTTCCTTCAAGCGCATGGCGCTGGGCAGCTTCATGTCGGGGCTGAGCACGAAGGCCGTCCAGCCGGCGGGGTGCTGGGTGTAGGCGCGCTTCCAGTGCGTTGCCAGGCGCGGGAAGAAATCATCCGGGGTGTCGCGGTCTTGTGCTGAGGGCCGCGCCGCCTTTCCGCCGACCTCGATGCGTTCGCCGTAGGGCGGGTTGAGCATCAGCGTGCCGTGCAGCGTCTCGGGCAAGGTGGGTGCGGGGCGTTCGAGTGCGTCGCCGCCGTTGAAGACGATGGCGGCTTCGACACCTGCTCGTTGTGCATTGCGCCGCGCGAAGTCGACCATGCGAAAGGACACGTCGCTCGCATAGATGGGCACGGCGCTCGCGTGGATGCGCGACTGCGCATGGCTCTTCATGCGCTGCCAGGCGGCGCGCATGTCGGCATCGACGAAGGGCAGCAGCCGCTCGAAGGCGAAGCGCCGCTTGAGGCCAGGCGCGATGCCGCAGGCGATCTGCGCGGCTTCGATGGCGATGGTGCCCGAGCCGCAGCACGGGTCATGCAGCGCGCCGCCCTGCTCGGGCGTGCCCTTCCAGCCGGCTGCGGCGAGCATCGCGGCGGCCAGCGTTTCCTTCAGCGGTGCATCGCCCTTGTCCTCGCGCCATCCGCGCTTGAAGAGCGGCTCGCCGGAGGTGTCGATGTAGACCGAGGCGCGCTCGGGGCCGACGTGCAGCACCACCTGCAAATCGGGGTGCTGCGTGTCGACGCTCGGCCGCTCGCCGGTTGCGTCGCGCATCGCGTCGCACACCGCGTCCTTGATGCGCAGCGCGGCGAAGTTCAGGCTCTTGAGCGGGCTGCGCTGCGCGGTCGTGTCCACGCGCAGCGTGTGCCGCGGCGTGATCCATTGCGTCCAGTCGACGCTGCGGGCGAGTTCGTAGAGATCGTTCTCGTCGCGGTACTCGCCTTCGGCCACCTCCGCGAGCACGCGCTGCGGCAACCGGCATTCGAGGTTGAGCGCCATCACTTCGTCGGGGCCGCCCTCGAGCAGCACGCCGCCGCGCTCGGTGCGCATCGGCGCATCGGGCAGCACGGCGCGCACTTCATCGGCGAGCAGCTCCTCGACGCCGGCGGCGCATGGCAGGAAGATCGGCAGTGCCATCAGAGGGCCTTGCGCAGGTTGGCCGGCGCGATCTTGAGCGCCTCGCGGTACTTGGCCACCGTGCGCCGTGCGACCTGGATGCCCTGCTCCTCCAGCATCTGCGAGAGCTGGCTGTCCGACAGCGGCTTGGCCGGGTCTTCGGCCGACACCAGCTGCTTGATGAGCGCGCGCACCGCGGTGCTCGACGCATTGCCACCGGCCTCGGTGTTCAATGATGAGCCGAAGAAGTACTTCAGCTCGAAGGTGCCGAAGGGCGTGGACATGTACTTCGCGGTGGTCACGCGGGAGATGGTGGATTCATGCAGGCCCAGTTCGTCGGCAATCTCGCGCAGCACCAGCGGCTTCATCGCGATCTCGCCGTGCGTGAAGAAGCTCTTCTGCCGCTCGACGATGGCCTGCGACACGCGCTGGATGGTGTCGAAGCGCTGCTGGATGTTCTTCATGAACCAGCGCGCCTCCTGCAGCCGTGAACTCAGGCCCGCACCCGCGCCGCCCGCCCCGCCCGAGCCGCGGCTGGAGCGGATGGCCTGTGCATAGAGGTCGTTGATGCGCAGCTTGGGCATCACGTCCGGGTTGAGCACGACCTTCCAGTTGCGGCCCGACTTCTGCACGATGACGTCGGGCACGATGATGTTGGCCTCGGCGCGCGCGAAGGGCCGCGCCGGCTTGGGTTCGAGCGAGGTGATGATGCCCTGCGCTTCCTTGAGCAGCGTCTCGTCCGCCCCGGTGGCCGCCATCAGCTTCTTCATGTCGCGGCGCGCGAGCAGGTCCAGGTGCTGCTTGCACACGATGATCGCGATCATCTGCGCTTCGCTGCGGGGCAAGAGGCGCAGTTGCAGCGTCAGGCACTCCGACAGGTTGCGTGCGCCCACGCCGGCGGGCTCCATGCTCTGCAGCCACTTGAGCGCGCATTGCAGGCGGTCGAGCAGGTCTTCGGCGGCCTCGGGGTCTTCATCGCCGATGAGCTCGGCGACGATTTCTTCCAGCGGGTCGGCGAGGTAGCCGTCTTCGTTCAGCGATTCGATGAGCACGTGCAGCGCGGCCGCGTCTTCAGGCGACAGGCGCATGCCCGGCAGCTGGTCGCGCAGGAACTCTTGCAGTGTCTGCGAGACTTGGTTGCGCTCCTGCGGATCGAAGTCGTCGTTGTCGTTGCTCGTGCTGCCCGAGCTCGGCGTCTCGCGGATGCCGTCGAAGTCGTCGCGCTCGGTGCCGTTCTCCCAGTCCTCGCGCTCGGTGGCGCCGAACTCGGCACTGTCCACGCCGGCGGCCTCGTCGTTGCCGCTCGCGGCTTCCGATGCGTTCTCGGTTTCGCGCTCGCCGGCCCGCTCCGCCTGGGTCAGGCGTTCACTCAGCGGCTCGAAGACGGGGGTGTTGTCTTCCTCAGTCTCGAGGAAGGGGTTTTGCTCCAGCATCTGCTCGACTTCCTGGTGGAGTTCGAGCGTGGACAGCTGCAGCAGGCGGATGGACTGCTGCAGCTGCGGCGTGAGCGCCAGATGCTGTGAAAGACGAACCTGCAGTGACGGCTTCATCGGAATACTCGTGCCGCAGCGTCGGGCCGCGCCAAGGCAGCGGCGCGACCCCCTCGAGGGGCCGATTCACGGAATGTGGATCGGGGGGCTGTCATGACTACATCCGGAAATGTTCGCCGAGGTAGACCTTGCGCACGTCTGGGTTCTCGACGATTTCGGTGGGCGTGCCTTCGGCCAGCACGCGCCCTTCGCTGATGATGTAGGCGCGGTCGCAGATGCCCAGCGTCTCGCGCACGTTGTGGTCGGTGATGAGCACGCCGATGCCGCGCGCCTTGAGGAAACTGATGATCCGCTGGATCTCGATTACTGCGATCGGGTCGACGCCCGCGAAGGGCTCGTCCAGCAGGATGAAGCGCGGCTGCGTCGCCAGCGCGCGGGCGATTTCCACGCGCCGTCGCTCGCCGCCCGACAGCGCCGGCGCCGGCGACTCGCGCAGCTTCTCGATGCTCAGGTCGCGCAGCAGCCCGTTGAGCAGCTCGTCGATGAGCTGGGGCTTGAGCGGCTTGCCGTGTTCGTCCAGCTGCAGCTCCAGCACCGCGCGGATGTTCTCTTCCACCGTGAGCTTGCGGAAGATGGAGGCTTCCTGCGGCAGGTAGGACAGCCCCAGGCGCGAGCGGCGATGGATGGGCAGCCGCTCGACCGCCTCGTCGTCGATGGTGATCTGCCCGGCGTCGGCGCGCACCAGGCCCACGATCATGTAGAAGCTCGTCGTCTTGCCGGCGCCGTTGGGGCCGAGCAGGCCGACCACCTCGCCGGCGTCGACCGCGAGGTGGACGTCCTTCACCACCTTGCGCACGCCGTAGGTCTTCTGCAGTCCCTGGGCGGCCAGGCGTCCCGGGCTGCGCGGTGCGGGAGCCAGCGCGGCGCTCACTTCTTGTCTCCGAGCGTCGTGCTCGGTCGAAGCGCGGCGGCCGCCGATGCGGCTTCCGCCGCGGCCGGCGTGCCTTCGCGCGGCGTGAGAACGGCACGCACGCGTCCTCCGGTCGGGCTGCTGGCGGCGCCGGCACTGCCGGTGGCGCCACCGGAGACGCTGAACACCTCGGTGGTGTTGTCGTAGGTCACGATGCTGCCGGTGATCTCGTCGCCGATGGATTCGCCGCGCAGGCGCCGCACCATGGCGTTGTTGACGAAGCGGATGGTGTCGGGTTTCTCGTCGTATTCGAGCCGGTCGGCCTGGCCGTCGATGAATTCGTCGACGCTGTCGCGCTTCTGGCGGAAGGTGGCCGGACGGGCAGACGAACCGAAGGCGGTGGCGATCTTGTAGCCATCGGGGCGTTCGCGCACTTCGACGCGGTCGGCCTTGATGACGATCGTGCCCTTGGTGATGACGACGTTGCCGGAGAACACGACCACTTGCTTGAGCAGATCGAAGTTGCCTTCCTTGTCCGCCACCACGTTCAGCGGCTTGGCGCGGTCCGACTTTTCGGCGTGGACCGGCGCACCAAGAGCGAGCGCGAGCGAAACGGCAGCCAGCGTGCGAAGGGTGGTGGAAAGGGGATGTGTCATAGAGGCATGAAACTTGCAGATCATTCTAGCCCGAAGACTTTGGCCGATTGGCGAAATATCAGGCGCTCGCCTGGGGCATCATCGGCGCGGCCGTGAGATGCGCCCGGATAAGGTGCACGATCTCGTCCGTCGCACGCTCGAGCGACACGTGCCTCGGATGGTCATACACGACGGCGTGGACGAGCGAATGCATCAGCACGTAGATGGCCAGGTCCAGGTCGGCCACACTGGCGCTGGACCGCGAGCAGCGCGACGACCTGCGCGACGACGCCTTGTCGCGCGTCTTCAACCACTTTCCGGACGTCACGCTGCGCTTCTTCGACGCGAGCGCCTTCCACGGCCGCTGCTCGGATGTGCTGATGTGGGAGACGGGCGACCTGCCCGAGTACCGCGAGGCGCTGGACGCTCTGCGTTCGCACGACCTGCTGGGCAAGCCGTGCTTCGACGTGGTGGACGTGATCGCGTCGGTGGGTGGCCGAGGGGCCGGTCGATCAGCCCGCCTTGCGGACCTTGTCGATCAGGTGGTCGGTCACGACCAGCATGCCTTCGGTCGAGCCGGCCAACGCGCCGGACGTGAAATAGCGGCCTTGCACGCCCATCGCCGGCACGCCGTCGATCTTGTAGTCGGCGGCGAGCTTCACCGCTTGGCGGGCCTTGGTCTGCACGCTGAAGGAGTTGAAGCGCTCCATGAACTTGGCCGAATCCACGCCGTTCTGCTGCATGAACGCGGAGATCTCCGCCGGGTTGTCCATCTTCTGGCGCCCGTTGTGGATTGCATAGAACACCTTGCGGTGCATGCTCGGAATGAGGCCCATCTCATCCAGCGCGTAGAAGATCTTCTGGTGCGTCACGAAAGGCTCGGCACGGAAGGCCACCGGCACTCGGCGGAAGGCGACATCGGCCGGCAGCTTCTTGGACCAGGCGTCCAGCGAAGGCTCAAAGTGATTGCAGTGGGGGCAGCCGTACCAGAAGAACTCGATCACCTCGATCTTGCCGTGCGGCACCTGCACCGGCTGGTTCAGCTTGACGTAGTGGGTGCCTTCGACCGGCGCACCCTGCGCGGATGCGATGCCGGACCAGCCGGCGGCGGCGACGGCCACACCCGTCATCACGGCCTGGGCAGAAAACTCTCGACGATTCATCGTTCTTCCTTGAAAGGCTTGGGACGCCATCAGCAGAGTGCCCGCCGGCGGACTTGGTTCAACCACTCAGCGCTGGACCCGCACCAGCGAGGACTCCATGCCGGCGGCATCGAGCTTTTCCTTCGCCGAATCGGCTTCTTCCTTGTGCTCGAACGGGCCCACCCGCACGCGGTACACCGTGCGGCCTGCCTGCTCCCGCTCGGTCACCTTGGCGCCCATGCCCATCATCGTGAGCTTGGCGCGCTGGGCGTCGGCGTCTTCGGGCCGGGCGTAGGCGCCGACCTGCACGTAGAAGCTGAACGGATCCGCGCCCGACTTGGTGGACGTGCTCACCGCCGCCGTCTGGCCGGCGGGCTTGTCGGCGAGGATGTCGGCCGGGTCGCGCCGGGCCACGGCGGGCCGCGAAGCCGCTGCCGCGGGGCCGAAGCTCGGGGAAGCGCCGGTCGCAGGCGCCTGCTGGGGTGCGGTGGCAGGGGCCGTGGCCACGGGCGTCGATGGCAGCGGCGCGGTGGCCGTGCCGGGTGCCGCGCCGGAGGCAGCGTTCATGTTGGGCTTGGCCGGGTTCTTGCCGTGCAGCGGCGCGTTCGGGTCCCAGTTCTTGTTCTTTTCCGCCTCGGCGGCGTCCTGCTCCGCCGTGCGCTGCGGCACCTTGTTGACGAAAGGCACCGGCACCTTGGTGACGTACAAGGCCACGCCCAGCGCCACCGCCAGGCCGACCATCAGGCCCACGATCAGGCCCATCGCGAAACCGCCACGTTGAAATTTCATCGGGTCTCTTCCAGTCATCACATCTTTTCCGGGGCACTCACGCCGAGCACCGAGAACGCATTCTTGAGCACCTGGCGCGTCGCGGCGAGCAAGGCGATCCGAGCGCGTGTGAGTTCCGCATCATCGTCGACGAGGAAGCGCACCTCGGCGTAATACGAGTGGTAGGCGCTCGCGAGCTTGCGCGCGTAGAAGGCGATGTCGTGCGGCGCGAGGCCGGCGGCGGCGTTGGCCAGCACGTTGGGGAAGTCGGCCAGGTCGAGCATGAGCGAGAGCTCCACCGGCTGGGTGAGCAGCTCGAGCTTCGCCCCTGCAAGCGCCGCCTCGTCGCCGCCCATCTCGGCCACCCACTTCTGGATCACCGAGCAGATGCGCGCGTGCGCGTACTGCACGTAGTACACCGGGTTGTTGTTGTCCTGCTCGAGCGCGAGGTCCACGTCGAAGACGAACTCGGTGTCGGCCTTGCGGCTGATGAGGAAGAAGCGCACCGCGTCGCGGCTGGTCCACTCGATCAGCTCGCGCAGCGTCACATAGCCGCCGGTGCGCTTGGAGATCTTCACCTCCTCGCCGCCCTTCATGACCGTGATCATCTTGTAGAGCAGGTAGTCGGGGTAGCCCTTGGGGATGCCCACGCCCGCCGCCTGCAGCCCGGCACGCACGCGCGCGATGGTGCCGTGGTGGTCGGTGCCCTGCACGTTGATGACCTGGCCGAAGCCCCGTTCCCACTTGGTGACGTGGTAGGCCACGTCGGGCAGGAAGTAGGTGTACGTGCCGTCGGACTTGCGCATCACACGGTCCTTGTCGTCGCCGTACTCGGTGGTGCGCAGCCACAGCGCGCCGTCCTGCTCGAAGGTCTTGCCCGATTTCTCAAGCAGCGCCACGGTCTGCTCGACGCGGCCCTCGGTGTAGAGGCTGGATTCGAGGTAGTAGGTGTCGAAGTGCACGCCGAAGGCCTGCAGGTCCAGGTCCTGCTCGTGGCGCAGGTAGGCGACGGCGAACTGGCGGATGCTGTCGATGTCGTCGGCATTGCCCGAGGCGGTGAACGACCGGTCGTCGGCCTTCACCGTCTTGCCTGCCATGAAGTCGTCGGCGATGGCCTGGATGTAGTCGCCGTTGTAGGCGTTCTCGGGCCAGCCTTCGTCGCCGGGCTTCCTGCCCTGGATGCGCAGCTGCGTGGACGTGGCGAGCGTGGCGATCTGCACGCCGGCGTCGTTGTAGTAGAACTCGCGCGACACTTCGCAGCCTTGCGACGCGAGCAGGTTGCTCACCGAGTCGCCGAGCGCGGCATTGCGGCCGTGGCCCACGTGCAGCGGGCCGGTCGGGTTGGCGGAGACGAACTCCACCATCACGCGTTTGCCGTTCTTGGGCTGGTGGCCGAAGCGTTCGCCGGCCGCCAGCACCTCGCCCACCACCGCCTGCTTGGCGGCGGCAGACAGGCGCAGGTTGATGAACCCTGGGCCGGCGATTTCTGCCGACGACACGTAGCGCCTGGTCGCGTCGCGCCGCTGGAAGGCATCGATCAGCGCCTGCGCGACCTCGCGCGGGTTCTTCTTCAGCGGCTTGGCCAGCTGCATGGCCGCGGTGACGGCCAAGTCGCCGTGCGCTGCCTGCTTGGGGGATTCGAACGCGGCTTGAACCGCCGCGCCGGGGCTGACTTCCTGGATGGCTTCCGAAAGCGCAACCAAGAGCGCCTGTTTCGCTTCAATCATGAAAGGGATTTTAGGGCCGAGTGAATGGGGCCCCCCAGTCGCTTTGCTCCTGCCCCCGAGGGGCGCCGCCTGGCGGACCGGCGGAGCCGGATCCGGGGGCGTGGCTTGGTCTTGTGCACTGGTTGACCACTTTGGCGACCTTGTGGATACAAGCGGTTGCGACATGCTTGCTCGGCCTGGCGCACGATGAGCGGGTCTTTTGTGCTGTTGTTCGGCCAGCACGCGGACGCGGGTCGGGCACACTCGCCACGTCGGCTTGTTCCGGCCGAAATCGCCATGCTCAACCCGCCACAACCCGCCGATCTGCCCCTGGAGCCTCCAGAACTGCCTGTGCAAATCGGCAAATACCGCGTCCTGCGCAAGCTGGGGGAGGGTGCGACCAGCGAAGTGTTTCTTTGCCACGACGACTTCAATGATCGGGACGTGGCGATCAAGCGTGTGCGCGTCACCAACGACGACCCCGTCGATGGCCGCTACTCCGAGCGCTTCTTCAATGCCGAAGCGGCCCTGGTGGGCCGCTTGCAGCACCCCAACGTCGTCAAGATCTTCGATGCGGTGGTCGAGCCCGACCAGGCCTATCTCGTCATGGAGTACGTGCCGGGCAGCACGCTGCGGCCCTTCTGCCGGGCCGACCAGCTGCTGTCGCTGGAGCTCATCGTCGAAATCGGCTTCAAGTGCGCGATGGCGCTGGGCTACGTGTACCGGCAGGGGCTGATCCATCGCGACGTGAAGCCGGCCAACCTCTTGGTGGTGCTCAACAACGGCGCCATCACCGACGTGAAGATCACCGACTTCGGCAGCGTGCTCAACCTCGCGTCCGACGTGACGCAGGTCTACCGCGTGGGGTCGCTCGCCTACATGTCGCCCGAGCAGCTCGACGGCGGCTCGCTCGATTGCCGCGCCGACATGTATTCGCTGGGCGCCGTGCTGTATCACCTGATCGCCGGGCGTCCGCCCTTCGACGCGCAGGTGCAGTCGGCGATGATGAACCAGATCTACAACCAGCAGCCGGTGCCGCTCACGGGCTTGCGCTCGGGGCTGGCGGATGCGGTGGACCAGGTCATCCAGCGCGCGCTCGCCAAGAACCCGACGATGCGCTACGAGAACTGGGAAGAGTTCGCCCAGGCCTTGTCATCGCTCATCGTCAACCACGAGGTCCCGCGCGGGCAGCTGCAGGGCGTGCTTGATTCCGAGCGCTTCAACCTGCTGCGATCGCTCGACTTCTTCACGAGCTTCGGCGACGTCGAGTTGTGGGAAGTGGTGCACCGCGCCAAGTGGCAGCGCTTTTCCTTCGGTCACGCGCTCTACCGCAAGGGCGAGGAAGGCAAGACCTTCCACATCATTGCGCAAGGCGAGGTCGAGGTCTTTCGCGACGGCCTCAAGGTCGCGCAGCTCGGGTCGGGCACATCGGTGGGCGAGATGGCCTACCTCGCTCCCAGCCCCGAACTGCGCCGGCACAGCACCGACGTGATCGTGACCGAGTCGGCCACCACCATCTCCTTCACGCCGGACGCGCTCGCGCAGGTCAGCCCGAGCTGCCGCCACCATTTCGACGAAGCCTTCATCCGCGTGCTGGTGCGACGACTGCATGCCGCGCACGAAGCGCTGGCCCATCCGCGCCGAATTCTCTGAGCGGCATCGACCAAGTCGTGCGGCGCGGCAATCGCACCGTGCGGTCCGCCGCATTGCCACTGCTGGCGTTGTGCGTCTTGCCCGGGTCGCATCGCGGTGATGCAATGCGCCCGGTTCATTCGCTCACACGAGGAGATCACGATGAAGACGCTGCTGTCCGTGCTGGTCCTGGCCTTTGGCACCTTGTCCTTCGCGGCCCATGCGGCCGACGCGGGATGCGATGCGAAAGCCACCGAGAAGAAGCTGGCGGGTGCTGCCAAGACCAGCTTCCTGAAGAAGTGCGAGGCCGATGCGAGCGCCGATGCCGCCAAGGCCACCTGCGACACGCAGGCCGCCGAGAAGAAGCTGGCGGGCGCGGCGAAGAACAGCTTCGTCAAGAAGTGCGCAGCGGATGCGAAAGCCGCTGCCAAGGACGACGCGAAGAAGACGGCTTCCGCGACCTGCGAAACGCAAGCCGGCGACAAGAAGCTGGCGGGTGCTGCGAAGAACAGCTTCGTCAAGAAGTGCGTGGCCGACGCCACGAAGTAGTGGCTTTGCTCCCTCTCCCCCTGGGAAGTGGCTGGGGTCAGGGCGATGGCGGTGAAGTCGATGAGGCCGCAGGACGTCCCCAGTAATTCGCATCCCCATAGGTGTGCTTGAGGAAATCGATCCACAAGCGCACCCGCAGCGGAAGGTGCTTGGCATGCGGGAACACCGCGTAGATGCCGTTGGGAGGCGCCGAGAATTCGTCGAGCACGCTCACGAGCTTGCCGGCGGCCACCTCGTGCTCCACCTCCCAGGTCGAGCGCCACGCAATGCCGAGCCCGGCCACGCACCAGTCGTGCAGCACCTGGCCGTCGGTGCAATCGAGCCGGCCGCCCGGACGCAGGTGCGTCACGGCGCCGTCGATGGTGAACGCCCAGCCGCGCGTCTGGCTCGCGTCGCTGCTGAGCGTGAGGCATTCATGCCGGTTCAGCTCGCTCGGGTGCTGCGGCACGCCCGCGCGCTTGAGGTAGCCGGGCGACGCAACGCACAGCCGCCGGTTCTCCGCCAGCCTCACGCTCACGAGCGATGAATCGGGCAGGTCGCCCACCCGCACCGCGCAGTCCACGCCTTCGTTGACGATGTCCACGATGCGGTCGCTCAGGTTCAGCGACAGCGACACGTCCGGGTGCTGCGACAGGAAGCCCGGCACCAGCGGCGCGACGTGACGTCGCCCGAAGCCCGCCGGCGCGGTGATGCGCAGGTGGCCGCTGGCCTTCACGCCGCCGGCGCTCACGCTCGCTTCGGCGTTCGCCAGCTCGGCCAGCACGCGCTGGCAATCCTCGAGAAAGGCGCTGCCCTCGTGCGTGAGCGTGATGCGCCGGGTGGTGCGCACGAGCAGCTTCACGCCCAGGCGTTCTTCTAGCGCGTCGATGCGCCGGCCGATGACTGCCGGCGCCACGCCCTCGGCGTTGGCCGCGGCGGTGAGGCTGCCCTTGGCCGCCACCGCCACGAAGGATTCGATCTGCTTGAGCCGGGCCATGGCGCAGATTACCCGCGCCGCAGGTTCGAATCAATCAAGTTTGAGCGTCGACTTTGTCATTTTGAGGTTTGAAAGCGCGAGCGTGACGCTCGATTACAACCTTGAAGTCACAAATCAAGCGCTTTCCACGTACTTAATCGCCGTGCCAGTCCCGAATACAGTGGCGACCATGGAAAGGCCAGCCGCTCCCCTCGCCGTGGTGTTCGACGCCTACGGCACCTTGTTCGACGTGTACAGCGTCGGGCTGCTGGCCGAGCAGCTTTTCCCCGGGCGCGGCGAGGCCATCGGTGTCCTGTGGCGCGACAAGCAGATCGAGTACACCCGGCTCACCTCCATGAGCGGGCAGTACAAGCCCTTCTGGGACCTCACGCGTGCCGCGCTGCGCTTCACCGCCGATCGCCTCAAGCTGGACCTGACGGCGCCGAACGAAGAGCGGCTGATGAACCAGTACCGCCACTTGAGTGCCTTCCCCGAAAACCTGGACGTGCTGCGCGAGCTCAAGTCGCGCGGCATCCCCACAGCCATCCTCAGCAATGGCGACCCCGACATGCTGGCGGTGGCCGTCAAGAGCGCCGGCTTCACCGAGCACCTCGACCACGTGCTCTCGGTGCACAGCGTGCGCAAGTACAAGACCGACCCTGCCGCCTACGCACTCGGACCGCAGGCGCTCAAGCTGGGCGCCAAGCAGATTCTCTTTGTGTCGAGCAACGGCTGGGACGCGATCGGCGCCACCTGGTACGGCTACACGACGCTGTGGGTCAACCGCCACGGCCTGCCGCAGGAGCGGCTCGACACGGAACCGTCGCGCATCGGCACGAGCCTGCGCGATGTCCTCACGTTTTTCTGAACCTCGAAGGGAACACACCATGAGCATCCAACTGCCGCAGGGCATGCAGATCAACGCCCCGATTCTTCCGGGCTTCGACACCGTCCTGACGCTGCCGGCGCTGGAGCTGGTCGCCAAGCTGCACCGGGCGTTCGAGCCGCGCCGCCAGCAGCTGCTCGCCGCGCGCGTCGAGCGCGCCAAGCGCCTGGACGCCGGCGAGCGCCCCGACTTCCTGCCCGAGACGCGCGCCATCCGCGAAGGCGACTGGAAGGTCGCGCCCATCCCGAAGGCGCTGCAGTGCCGCCGCGTGGAAATCACCGGCCCGGTGGACGCGAAGATGGTCATCAACGCCTTCAACTCCGGCGCTGATTCCTACATGACCGACTTCGAGGACAGCAACTCACCGGTGTGGTCCAACCAGATCCAGGGGCAGATCAACCTGTCGAAGGCGATCCGGCGCGAGCTGACGCTCGAGCAGAACGGCAAGACGTACAAGCTCAACGACAAGATCGCCACGCTGCAGGTGCGCCCGCGCGGCTGGCACCTTGACGAAAAGCATGTGCTGGTCGACGGTCAGCGCGTGCACGGCGGCATCTTCGACTTCGCCCTCTTCATGTTCCACAACGCGCGCGAACAGATCGCGCGCGGCGCCGGCCCCTTCTTCTACCTGCCGAAGATGGAAAGCCACCTCGAAGCGCGCCTGTGGAACGATGTGTTCGTGATGACGCAGAACGAGCTGGGCCTGCCGCAGGGCACCATCAAGGCGACGGTGCTGATCGAGACCATCCTCGCGGCCTTCGAGATGGACGAGATCCTGTACGAGTTGCGCGAGCACAGCGCGGGCCTGAACGCCGGGCGCTGGGACTACATCTTCAGCTGCATCAAGAAGTTCAAGCTCGACAAGAACTTCTGCCTGGCCGACCGCGCGAAGGTCACGATGACCGCGCCCTTCATGCGCTCGTACGCGCTGCTGCTGCTCAAGACCTGCCACAAGCGCGGCGCGCCCGCGATCGGCGGCATGAGCGCGCTGATTCCCATCAAGAACGATCCGGAGAAGAACGCGATCGCGATGCAGGGCATCATCAACGACAAGAAGCGCGACGCGACCGACGGCTATGACGGCGGCTGGGTCGCCCACCCGGGCCTGGTGGAGCCGGCGATGAAGGAGTTCCTCGCGGTGCTGGGTGACAAGCCCAACCAGTTCGAGAAGCAGAAGCCCGAGGTCGAGGTGGCCGCGGCCGACCTCCTGAACTTCCAGCCCGAGACCCCGATCACCGAGGCCGGCCTGCGCATGAACATCAACGTCGGTATTCATTACCTGGGCGCCTGGCTCGCGGGCAACGGCTGCGTGCCCATCCACAACCTGATGGAAGACGCCGCCACCGCCGAGATCAGCCGCTCGCAGGTGTGGCAGTGGATCCGCTCGCCCAAGGGCGTGCTCGACGACGGTCGCAAGGTCACGGCCGAGATGGTTCGCGGCTTCGTGCCCGAGGAGCTCGCCAAGATCAAGGCCGGCGGCTTCGAAGGCAAGTTCGACCGCGCCGCCGAGATCTTCGAGACCATGAGCACGCAGGAAGACTTCGCGGAATTCCTGACGCTGCCGCTGTACGAGGAGATTTGAGGGACGCATGTCCGTCAATGGAAAACGGCGGCTTGCGGGCCGCCGTTTTCCTTGGTGCGCCCTTCGATCAGCGCTGCACCGAGCCGTTGAACGATCCGTTCACCGAGGCCGAGTGGCCGTCGCTCGCCGCGGCGCCGTCGGCGGAGCCGGACGCACGCGTCTTGCGCGTGGCGGCGTCGGCCTTGCCCGTGCCGTTCAGTGTCGTGGCGGGCTTGGTGCTCGACGTGCCGGAGGTGGTGGCGCCGGAGGTGGCGCTGTCGACTGAGCCGGTGGCATTGGCGGACTTGCCGATCGAGCCGGTGAGTGCGCCGGAGCCGGAACCCGTGCCGTCCACTTGAGCGGAGCCGGCCTGGTCCTTCATCGATGCAGCCTTGCCGGCGATCGCGCCCTGGGTGGCCGCCGCCTTGTCGGTCACGGTGTTCTTGGCCATCGCGGCTTTCTCGGTGCCGGTCGCCTTGGCGCTGGCGGCCTTCTCGGCGGCAAGGTCACGCGTGGCGGCTGCCTTGTCGGCCGCGAGATCCTTGGTGGCGATGGCCTTGTCGGTGGCGACGTCCTTCGTGGCGGAGGCCTTGGCTGCCGCTTCGTCCTTGACGTCTGCGCCCGTGTCGCGCGCCTTCTGCACCACCCGCTGCGGCGACGGCGCGCGGAAGGAACCCTGGCCGTTCAATGCGCCGTTGAGCGTGCCGCCCATCGGGCCGATGCCGCCGCTCAGGCCCCCACCGAGGCTGCCGCCGCCGCCGATGAGGCCGGCGTGTGCGGGGAAGGCGGACGAGACGAGCGCGGCGAGAAGGGTGGCGCCGGCGAGGAAGTGGCTGTGCTTGGTCATGGTGTGTGCTCCAACGTTTGCTGTCTTCGGCGAGGCGGCCCATCCGCGTCGCATGACTGGTACAACGAGGGCGGAATCGCGCTTCTTCCGCGTGTCACACTTTTTTGCAATTGACCGGCTGAGCGAATCAGCGCGCCATCACGTAGGACGGCTCGGTGCGCAGCTCGCGGGCCACGATGCCGTACCCGTACACCACGTCGCGGCCCGGCGCGCCGGCATCGATGGCATGGCGGGCGAGTGCCGTCACCGCCAGGTTGGCGGCCGTGACGTCCAGCGAACGCATGGACGCGGCCAGCAGGCCCGCCACCAGCGGCGACGCGAACGAGGTGCCACGTGCTGTCGTGAAGCCGGTCGTGCCCGGCCCCGCGGCGGCCATCTGTGAGCCGGGCGCAGCGAAAGCCACGTGCGGGCCACGGCAGGCCTCGGGAATGGCATTGCCCTTCGCATCGATGGCCGTCACCGCGACGACCTCGGGGTACGCCGCAGGGTACAGCGGCGGCGAGGCAGGCCCGTCGTTGCCGACGGCTGCCACGAGGAGCATGCCCTTGGCCGATGCCTTCTTCACCACCGTTTCCAGCAGCCGGTTCGGCGGGCCGACCAGGCTGATGTTCACCACCGGCACCTGCTCGCCCAGGAGCCAGGCGAGCGCCGCGGCGACCGCTTCCACGGTGCCGCCGACCGGGTCGTTGCAGTACACGTCCGCGGCATAGAGTGTGGCCTGCGGCGCGGCGCTGACGAAGCGGTTGGCGCGACCCACCATCAGCGACGCGACGGCCGTGCCGTGCGCGCTTGGCACCTTGGTGCTGTTGCAGCCCCAGGCATGGATGTCCGCGCCCTTCAGCGCCGCGTGGTCGGTCTCGATGCCGCCGTCGATCAGGCCGACCTTCACGCCGGCGGCTTTCGGCGTGGGCGATGTGCCCGACGCGCCCGACACGCCCGCCGAGGCCGCCGAGGCCGCCGGTGCCGCCCCGCCCACGTCGCCGCTTTCCAGGTACAGGTGATTGAAATCCACCGCGGCCTGCGGGTCCAGCACCTGCAGGCGCCGCAGCGCGCGTGGCGTGTCCCATCCTGCGGGCGCGTGCAGCGTGACGATGCGCAGATCCAGCCCGGCCAGCGTGCGCTCGCGCACGACGGTGAAGCCCTCGGCCTGCGCCGCGGCCAGCAGCGTGGCGCTCGGCTCGTTGAGCACCAGCTCGCTGCGCACGATGGGCTCGCCGGCCGGGTCGGCTTCCACCAGCGGCCGGCGTTGTGACAGGATGTCCGCGATGCGCTGCCGGCGCAGCCCGGTCAGCTCAGTCAGGGGCGCAACATCCCGACGGATTTGTTGCGTGAGCTGGCCTGTCCCCGGCAAGGCCGCGTTCGGCAGACTCGGCAGGCTGGGCAAGGAGGGCAGCCGGAGTTGCGAGAAGGCGTGCGGCGGTGCGAGCGCCAGCCAGGCGGTCGCGATGAACAGCAGGAGACGCTTCATGGTGTCGATGGTAGTGGCGGCCGGTGTGATTTCCGGCTTTACTGCCGGGCACCTGGGATAACGTCCGGCGGATGGAAGAAAATCCGCCCTCCCGTCGTTCAACCCCACAAGGCATGAGTGATTCGCATGAGGAACTTCGCCGTGAGGTCGTCGCATTGCTGCCCCGCATGCGCCGATTCGCGCGCACCATCACGCGACATCGCGAGGATGCCGACGACCTGGTCCAGCTCTCGGTCGAGCGCGCGCTGATGCGGCTCGACCAGTGGCAGCCGGGCACGCGACTGGACAGCTGGATGTTCATGATCATGAAGAACGCCTGGATCGACGAAGTGCGCTCGCGCGTGCGGCGCGATGCCGTCTTCCTGCCCGAGGAAGCCGGCGAGAACGTCGGCCAGGCGGCGGGCGAATGGCCGGCCGACCGGCACAACGTGCGCATGGACGTTCAACGCGCGATGTCGCAGCTCGGCGAAGACCAGCGCCTGGCCGTGGGGCTCGTGCTGGTGGAGGGACTGCCCTACAAGGAAGCCGCCGAGGTGCTCGGCATTCCCATCGGCACCCTCACCAGCCGCCTCGCCCGGGCGCGTGAAAGTTTGCAGGCGATCCTCGCAGGACCGCAAGGAGCGAGCGCGTGAGCCCGGAAGGCCATGCCTCGCGAATCCGACGTACGCCGCAGGAAGGATTTCGAATGAGCAAGTCGCAGATTCCACAGGAGACGCTCTACGCCTACGTCGACAACGAACTCGACGCGGCCAACTCCGCGAAGGTCGAAGCCGCGATGGCGGACGACCCCGAACTCAAGAGCCTGATCGAAGAGCAGCGCGCACTGCGTGCGCTCCTGGGCAGCGCCTATGCGCCCGTGCTCGAGGAGCCGGTGCCCGAGCGAGTGATGGCTGCCGCCAAGGCGCCGATCGCCTCGGCGGGCGAGTCCAAGGCCGCCAGGTCGAAGGTGATCCGGCTGGCCGCGGCGCGCGAGCGCAAGCAGGCCGCTGCGCAGGATGCCGCTGCCGGCCGGCCCGCCGCCAACGACTGGACCTGGAAGCACTGGGGCGGCATGGCCGCGTGCCTCGCGATCGGCGTGCTGGCCGGCCACAGCGCGTGGCTGGCCAACGCGACGAGCGACGTTGCCAACGTCGACGGACAGCTGGTGGCGCGCGGCCAGCTCGCGCAGGCCCTGTCCACGCAACTTGCCAGCGCCCAGTCCAAGGAAGCGCCGGTCAAGATCGGACTCAGCTACGTCTCGAAGGAGAACGAGCTGTGTCGCAGCTTCACCGTCAAGTCCGCCGGCACCGATGGCCTCGCCTGTCGCCGCGGCAGCGAATGGGCGCTGCGCGTGATCGAGCAGGACCAGCCCAAGCCCGCCGACGCCGGCAACCTTCGCATGGCCGCCTCGCCGGTGCCCGCGGCGGTGCTGAAGGTGGTGGACGACCAGATCCAGGGCAGCCCGCTGGATGCCGACGCGGAACGTGCGGCGATGAACAAGGGGTGGCGGGCGAAGTAGCGGCTAGCGCTGGCGTGCAACATGCCAGACCTGCAGCACTTGCACTTCATCGGCACGAATGCGGTAGGTGACAAGGTAGTTGCGATGCACGACCAGCTCGCGAGCATCGTCATACGGACTTGCGCGCCCGAGCAGCGGAAAGGTTTGCAGCCGCGCGACCTTCTCGCGCAGATCCTCGACAAAGGCCTGGGCCACCAGCGGCTTGTCCTGTGCGATTCGATCGGTGATTCGTGCCAGGTCAGTGAGCGCCCGCCGCGTCCAGACGATCTTCACTTCGCTCGGGTGCCGCGCTTGCGGGCAGGCGTCTCGGCTCGCAAGCGTGCGAAGACGGCCTCGACCTCGTCGTCACTGGCGAATTCGCCCCGGTCCGCGGCTGCCACCGCTTCCCTCAAGTCCGCGATCTGCGGCTCGCGCCAGACGAGGTACTCCTTCAGGGCTTCCATGGCCACATGGCTTTTCGTTCGGCCGGTGAGCTGCGCGTAGGTCTCGACGCGGTCCTTCAAGTCAGAAGGAAGGCGCACGCTTACCTGGGAATCCTTGGTCGAGGGCATGGCGCGGATGAAATCTGCTTCGATGCGCTCCAGTGTAGTGCGTTGTCATGCAATGCACTACATCGCACCTTTCGTGGGGATCGATGGACGTGGCATGAACGCCGCCGGTCTCCGTGCGAAAACTTCCCCGTCTACGGGTTTGCCCCCGTTGGACTTCGTGACGTGGCTCACGATGCTGTAGGAGTCAGTCCGGTCCTATAACAGCAGGAGACACTCATGGCCATCACGATGAAGGTGAACGGCAAGACGGTCAACGTCAAGGCCGAGCCTGATACCCCGTTGCTCTGGGTCATTCGCGACGAAATCGGCCTCACCGGCACGAAGTTCGGATGCGGCGCGGCGCTGTGCGGCGCATGCACGGTGCAGCTCGATGGCGTGCCCATCCGCTCGTGCCAGACGCCCGTGTCGGCCGTGGTCGGCAAGTCGGTGACGACAGTGGAAAGCCTGTCGCCGAACAACTCCCATCCGCTGCAGAAAGCCTGGATCGCGCACGACGTGCCGCAGTGCGGCTACTGCCAGTCCGGGCAGCTCATGAGCGCGGCGGCGCTCCTGTCCAAGAACAAGAACCCGAGCGATGCCGACATCGACGAGGCCATGAGCGGCAACATCTGCCGCTGCGGCACCTACCCGCGCATCCGCGCCGCGATCAAGTCCGCGGCCGCTGAAATGCGCAAGGCCTGAACCGGAGCACGATCATGAGCAACACCACGATCCAAACCTCCGTCTCCCGGCGCGGTTTCCTGCAGGCCTCCTCGGTCGCCGGCGGCGGCCTGATGCTCGGCGTGGCCATTCCCGGCATCGAGGCGCTGGCGGCCGGCACGCTGCACACGCCCAATGCCTGGGTGCACATCGCCGACGACAACACCATCACGCTGCTGTCGGCCCGCTCCGAGATGGGCCAGGGCGTCTACACGTCCATGCCCATGCTCATCGCCGAAGAACTGAACGTCGACATCCGCACCGTGAAGGTCGAGATCGCGCCGCCCAATGCGGTGTACGTCAACTCGCTGCTGGGTGCGCAGATCACCGGCGGCTCGACCTCCGTGCGCGACGGCTGGGAGAAGCTGCGCACCGCAGGCGCGCAGGTGCGCGAGATGCTGCTCTCGGCGGCCGCCGATGAATGGAAGGTCGACCGCGCGACGCTCAAGGCCGACAACGGCTTCGTCACCGGCCCGAAGGGCAAGAAGGCGAGCTACGGCCACCTCGCGGCGGCGGCGTCCAAGCTGCCGGTGCCCGAGAAGGTGGCGCTGAAGGACCCGAGCGAGTTCCGCATCGTCGGCAAGAACACCAAGCGGCTCGATACGCCGATGAAGGTGAACGGCAAAGCGGAGTTCGGCATCGACGTGAAGCTGCCGGGCATGGTCTACGCGTCGCTCGAACAGTCGCCGGTGATCGGCGGCACGGTGAAGGGCTTCGACGCATCGAAGGCCAAGGGCATGCCGGGCGTGATCGACGTCGTGCAGATTCCCGACGGCGTGGCCGTGGTGGCCGACACCTACTGGCACGCGAAGAAGGCGCGCGAAACGCTGTCGGTGCAGTGGGACGACGGCCCGGGCGGCGCGCTCACCACGCAGGGCATGGCCGACGGCATCCGCGCCGCGGCCGCGAGCGTCAAGCCGATCCCCATCAAGTCGCAAGGCGACGTGGATGCCGGCATGAAGGGCGCGGTGAAGGTCGTGAAGGTCGAGTACCAGATGCCGCTGCTCGCGCACGCGCCGCTGGAGCCGATGAACTTCACGGCAAGCGTCACCGGCGACAAGGTGCTGCTGGTCGGACCCACCCAGTTCCAGCAGGGCGCGCAGGGTGCGGTGGCAGCGGCGCTGGGCGTGAAGCCGGAGAACATCACGCTCAAGACCACCTTCCTGGGCGGCGGCTTCGGCCGGCGGTTGGAGCTGGATTTCATCGTGCAGGCGGCGCAGATCAGCAAGGCCGTGGGCAAGCCGGTGAAGCTGCTGTGGACGCGCGAGGACGACACCACGCACGACTTCTATCGCCCGATGGCGCTGAACCAGCTCGAAGCCGGCCTCGATGCGACGGGCATGCCGGTGGCGATGACCTACAAGGTGACTTCGCAGTCGGTCACGCAGCGCGCCTTCGGCCTGCCCAAGGACACGCTCGATCCGTTCATGGCTGAAGCGGCCGTCGCCGCCTACGAGATCCCGAACACGCGGCACGACCTCGTCATCCACGATGCCGGCCTGCGCGTGGGCTACTGGCGTGCGGTGAGCCACAACATGAACGCCTTCGCCAACGAGAGCTTCGTGGACGAGATGGCCGCGGCCGCGGGCAAGGACCCGCTGGCCTACCGGCTGTCGCTGCTCAAGGAGCACCCGCGCTTTGCCAACGTGCTGAAGATGGCCGCCGACAAGGCCGGCTGGGGCAAGCCGCTGCCCGCGGGCCACTCGCACGGCGTGGCTCTGATGGAGGGCTACGACACCTACATGGCGCAGGTGGCGGAGGTGTCCATGGACAAGGGCGCGCCCAAGGTGCACAAGGTGACGGTGGTGGCCGACCTCGGCCGCATGGTCAACCCGGACACGGTGGTCGCGCAGATCCAGTCGAGCATCGTCTTCGGCCTGTCGGCCGCGCTCTTCGACGAGATCACGCTGGACAAGGGGCGCGTGCAGCAGACGAACTTCAACAACTACCCGGTGCTGCGCATGAACGAGACGCCGCACATCGACATCGTGTTGGTCCCGAGTACCGAGAAGCCGGGCGGCATCGGCGAGCCGGCGACGGCCTTGATCGGGCCGGCGGTGGCGAACGCGATCTTCGCGGCGAGTGGCAAGCGGGTGAGGAAGATGCCGTTCACGGCGGCGAACATCGCCGCGGCGTAGGCGTCTTGACTTTCTCCCTCTCCCAGGGGGAGAGGGAGCCATGCGACCCGGTATCCTTGCCGGGTTTTTTTCGTCCCCGCGCGTTCCATGACCAGTCCCGTCTCCATCAACCTCGACCCCGCCCAACTCCCCGCGCGCTGCGACGTCCTCGTCATCGGTGCCGGGCCAGCAGGCAGTGCGGCGGCGACCACGCTCGCGCGCGCCGGCCTCGACGTGGTGCTCGTCGACCAGCACGTCTTCCCGCGCGACAAGGTCTGCGGCGACGGGCTCATCCCGGATGCGCACAAGGCGCTCGCCAAGCTCGGCGCGCTCGACGAAGTGATGACGCTCGCCCAGCCGGCCGGCCACGTCGGCTGTATCGGGCCGCGCGGTGGACGCATCGACGTGCCCGGCACGCTCGCGGTGCTGCCGCGCAAGGAACTCGATCACGTGCTCGTGAAGAACGCCGCCCGCGCGGGCGTGCGCATGTTCGCGCCGGTGCGCTTCGCCGCGCCCATCGAGGAGAAGGGCCGCGTCGCCGGGGCGCAGTTGAAGGCGGGTGACACGACGCGCGAACTGCGCGCGGAATGGACCATCCTCGCCACCGGCGCAGTGCCGCAGGCGCTCATCGCCGCCGGCATGTCGCGCCGCCAGACGCCCAGCGGTGTCGCGCTGCGCGGCTACATCAAGAACGACAGGATGGTCGGCCGCATCGACAAGCTGGAGATCGTCTGGCACCGCGCGGTGAGCCCGGGCTACGGCTGGATCTTTCCGTGCCGCGACGGCGTGTTCAACATCGGCGTGGGCATTGCCGACAGCCACGGCGAGGCGCGCAACGGCAAGCTCACCAAGAAGGAAGCCAACCTGCGCGAGATCTTCGACGACTTCACGCGCGTGTATGCGCCGGCCAAGGAACTCGTCGAAACCGGCGAGTGGACCAGCCCGCTCAAGGGCGCTCCGCTGCGCTGCACGCTCGAAGGCGCCCACTACTCGCGGCCGGGGCTGGTCGTCACCGGCGAGGCGGCGGGCAGCACCTACTCGTTCAGCGGCGAAGGCATCGGCAAGGCGATGGAGACGGGCATCCACGCGGCCGAATCGATCATCGCGGGACGCGATGGCAAGCTCGACGACGCCGCCATCCGCCAGCGCTACGAAGCCGCCCTGCTCGCCTTGAAGCCGCGCTTCGACCTCTACCAGCGCGCCAACAAGGTCAACCGCCACCCCTGGCTCGCCGACCTGCTCATCTGGCGCGCGAAGAAGAGCGAGCGGCTCGTGCGCCGCATGAGCGGCGTGCTCAACGAGACGAGCAACCCCGGCAACCTCGTGTCTTTCAAGGGCATGCTGAGGCTGTTCACGGAGTAACCTGCTCCATCCGCGCCCGAACCCGGCGCCTCCACACCTACGGCGAGCCGCAAGCCCCATGTGCCAGCTCCTCGGAATGAACGGCAACACGCCGACCGACATCGTCTTCAGCTTCACCGGCTTTTGCACGCGGGCGGAGGAGCACAAGGACGGGTTCGGGATCGCGTTCTTCGAAGGCGCCGGCGTGCGCCTGTTCGTGGATGCGCAAAGCGCGCGCAACTCGCCGGTGGCGGACATGGTGCGGCAGTACCCCATCCGCAGCGACAACATCATTGCGCACATCCGCAAGGCGACGCAGGGGCGCATCGCGCTGGAAAACACGCACCCCTTCCAGCGCGAGCTGTGGGGACGCTACTGGGTGTTCGCGCACAACGGCGACCTGAAGCAGTTCAACCCGCGGCTGCACGCGTCGTTCAGGCCGGTGGGCAGCACCGACAGCGAGCTGGCCTTCTGCTGGCTCATGCAGGAGCTGTCCAAGGCGCACGCGAGCGTGCCGCCGATTGCCGAGCTCACGGCCACGCTGCGCGAACTCGCGCCGCAGCTCGCCGCGCACGGCACCTTCAACTTCATGCTGAGCAACGGCGAGGCGCTGTGGGCGCATTGCTCGACGCGGCTTTGCTACATCGTGCGCCAGCATCCCTTCCGCGCCGCCACGCTGCAGGATGACGACATCAGCGTGGATTTCTCGCAGCACACGACGGCGGCCGATCGCGTCGCGGTGGTGGTCACGGAGCCGCTCACGCGCGACGAGCAATGGATCGACTTCAAGCCCGGCGAGCTCAAGGTGTTCGCGGGCGGGGCGCCCTTGAACTGCTGAGTCGGACGGCTTCACCGCAGGTGCACCACGCCGTGTGCGAATGGCGTTGCATGCATCCGGATTGCCCGATGGACGGCCCGCAAACCGTGAGTTCGCCTGCGGTTCTTGCGGCAAACTTCCGCGGCACCGCTACGACGCTTTCGAGGACCTGCACCCCATGTCGCTGCCTGCCACGCCCACGCCGTCGTTCGACACCTTCTACAAGTACGACGCGCTCACGAGGCTCCTGTTCGATTACGCGGAATCGAACCCGCACATCGTCTCGCTGCACACCATCGGCAAGAGCCACGAAGGCCGCGACATCTGGGTCGTGACGCTCACCAACCCCGCGACCGGCATCGACACCGACAAGCCCGCCTTCTGGATCGACGGCAACATCCACGCGGCCGAGCTCACGGCGAGCACCGCCTGTCTCTACTACCTGCACCACCTCGTCACGGGCTACGGCAGCGACCCGCAGATCACGCACCTGCTGGACACGCGCACCGTCTACATCTGCCCGCGGCTGAATCCGGATGGTGCCGAACTCGCGCTCGCCGACAAGCCGCGCCACATCCGCTCGTCCACTCGCCGCTACCCCTTCGAGGAAGATCCGGTGGACGGCCTGACGATGGAAGACGTGGACGGCGACGGCCGCGTGCTGTTCATGCGCATCCCCGACCCGCACGGCTCGTACAAGAAGTGCGCGCAGGACCCGCGCCTGATGGTGCCGCGTGAGCCCGGCGAGTTCGGCGGCGAGTACTACAGGCTCATGCCCGAAGGCACGCTCAAGCACTACGACGGCCTCACCGTGAGCGTGAACAAGGACGTGGAAGGGCTGGACCTGAACCGCAACTTCCCGAGCGGCTGGCGCCAGGAGTTCGAGCAGGTGGGCGCGGGCGCCTACCCGGCGAGCGAACCCGAGGTGCGCGCGATGGTGGACTTCATCATCAAGCACAAGAACATCGGCGCGGCCATCAGCTACCACACGCACAGCGGCGTCATCCTGCGGCCCATGGGCACGCAGAGCGACGACGACATGATTCCCGAGGACCTGTGGCTCATCAAGCGCTTCAGCGACATCGGCGCGAAGACCACGGGCTACCCGGCCATCAGCATCTGGCACGACTTCAAATACCACCCGAAGGACGTCATCAGCGGCACGCAGGACTGGGTGTACGAGCACCTGGGCGCGCTGTTCTGGGTGGTGGAGATCTGGTCGCCCAACAAGGAAGCGGGCATCACTGACTACAAGTGGATCGACTGGTTCCGCGAGCATCCGGTGGAAGACGACCTCAAGCTCCTGAAGTGGAGCGACGAGCATTGCGAGGGCCAGGCGCACGTCGACTGGAAGCCTTTCCTGCACCCGCAGCTCGGGCAGGTGGAGATCGGCGGTTGGGACAAGATGAACTTCTGGCGCAACCCGCCGCCGCGCTTGCGCGAGCGCGAGGCGGCGCGCTTTCCGGCGTGGATGAACCAGATCGCGCTCAGCCTGCCCAAGCTCGAGCTCGTGCGCAGCGAAGTGCGCGCGCTCGGGCCCGACACCTGGCGCATCCGCCTGGCGGTGGCCAACAGCGGCTACCTGCCGGCCTATGTCAGCAAGCGCGCGCTGGAACGCAAGATCGTGCGCGGCGTGATCTTCGAGATCCACCTGCCGCAGGGCGACCCGCTCATCACGCTCGTGAGCGGCAAGGAGCGCGAGGAAGGGCCGCAGCTCGAAGGCCACAGCGTGAAGATGACGCTGCAGGCCTTCCTGCCCGCGCGCGAGATCACGGCCGACCGGGCGGTGCAGGAGTGGGTGGTCAAGGCGCCCAAGGGCACGCGCATCGCGTTGAGTGCGCGGGCGGATCGGGCCGGGGCGGTGAAGACGGAAGTGACCCTCGACTGAGAGGTTCTCTCACCACAGAGGACACAGAGGACACAGAGCGAGAGGCCTCCTTGCCCCCGTCATCCCGGCGTGCGCCGGGATGACGGCGGGAAGGGAGGCGCCGCCTCAGTGCATTGACCGCGCGATGCGATTCGCAAGCAAAACGGAATGCAGATGAGAATCGTTCGCAGTAACGATATACTGGCGGCCGCCCATGAATGCCGCCCGATTGCCTCATCGCCACGCCGATGGCCTCACGCCTGCGCAACGCCGCGCTGCCGTGGGCGCCATCGTCGCGCTGCATGCGGCCGCGGCCTGGGGGCTGATGCAGGTGGACGCCGTGCGCGAGGCGGTGGCCGAGGCGGCGCCGATCTTCGTGTCGATGATCCGGCCCGCGGCCGAGACCCCGCCGGCCACCCCGCCTGCAGCGCCCACGCCGCCGAAGCCGGCGCCGCCGCCCACGCAACGAAGCATCGTCACTGCCGCCCCGACGCCCGAAGCGGCGCCGCTCGCGCCGACGCCTGAGACCTCGCCGTCGCCCCAACAGCAGTCGGTGGCTGTCCAGGCACCCTCCGCCCCGGTCGACACGGCCGCGCCGCCCGCGCCCCCGCCGGAACCTCCGCAGATTCCACCGTCCGCCGTCCAGTACCTCGAAGCGCCCGTGCTCCAGGTGCCGCCGGCCTCGGCGCGCGCCGGCGAATCCGGCCGAAGCGTGGTGCGCGTGCTCATCGACGAACACGGCCTGCCGCGCACGGTGCAGATCGCGCAGAGCTCGGGCTTCAAGCGCCTGGACGACGCCGCGCTCGCCGCCGTGCGCCGGGCGCGCTTTCGTCCCTACACCGAGCGCGGCCAGCCACAGGCGGGCTGGGCGCTGATCCCCCTGACCTTCGAACTGGAGAAATGAGCATGGACACCGGCACCGCCACGGGCCTCGGCCACTTCATCGCGCAAAGCGACGCGCTGGGCAAGACGCTGCTGGTGATCCTCATCGCCATGTCGGTGCTCTCATGGGCCATCCTGCTCGTGAAGGGCCTGAGCTTCATCGTGCGGCGCCGGCGCAGCGACCACTTCCTCAACCTGTTCTGGAACGCGACCTCGCTGGAGGCGGTGGCCAACGAGATCGCCACGCACGGTGCGGCCGACCCCTTCTCTCACCTCACGAGCCATGCGATGCATGCGCAGGCCCACCACGCGAAGTACGGCGCGGCCAAGCTGGAGGAAGCGGGCACGGCGAGCGACTTCGTCACGCGCACCATCAAGAAGGTGCTCGACGAGGAAACCATGCGCCTGGAGAACGGCCTCACGCTGCTGGCGACCGTCGGCGCAACCGCGCCCTTCGTCGGCCTCTTCGGCACGGTGTGGGGCGTGTATCACGCGCTGGTGGCCATCGGCATGAGCGGCGCGGGCACGCTGGACAAGGTGGCCGGGCCCGTGGGCGAGGCGCTGATCATGACGGGCCTGGGCCTCGCGGTCGCCATTCCCGCGGTGGTGGGCTTCAACTGGCTCACGCGTGCCAACCGCGTGATGCTCGCGCGGCTCGATGCCTTTGCCTACGAGCTTCACACCTTCGTCGCCATGGGCCAGCCGCTGGGTGCCGACGCATCGCCGCCAGCGCGCGTGCATGCACTGCCCACCGCCCGCGTGGCCCACGCCTGAAGAACGCGAGGAACACGCCATGGCCTTCGCCAGTTTCGATTCGCGCCACGCCGCCGCGCCGGTGTCGGAGATCAACATGGTGCCGCTCATCGACGTGATGCTGGTGCTGCTGGTCATCTTCATCATCTCCGCGCCCCTGCTCACCAATGCGGTGAAGCTGGAGCTGCCCAAGGCGAGCTCGCAGGTGAACACCGTCAAGGCCGAGAAGATCGACTTCGCCATCGATGCGCAGGGGGCACTGTTCTGGAACGGCGAGCCGGTGGACCGCGCCGAGGCCGCCCGGCGTTTCGTGGCGCAGAGCGCGAAGACGCCGCAGCCCGAGGTGCACCTGCGCGCCGACCAGTCGGTGGCGTACCGCGTGGTCGCGCAGACGCTGGCTGATGCATCGCGCGCTGGGCTGACCAAGGTGGGCTTCGTGAGCGAGCCCGAAGCCGGAGCGTCGAAATGAACGAGGACGTCCTCCAGCACCGACAACCGACGGCCGACCGCCGCGCGCCGGCGGCGAAGCCGGCCCAGGCCACGCCGCAGCGCGTCGTCCATCTCATCCGAAGCGACGAACTCTTCGCCGGTGCGAACGAGGTGCACATCGAGCATGGCGGCGCGCTGTACCGCCTGCAACGCACGTCGCTCGGCAAGCTCATCCTCACCAAGTAGGTCGATGCGCACCCTCGCCCCGACGCTCACCGAAGGCCAGCGGCGCGCGCACTGGCTCAAGACGCTCACGCAGTGGCACTGGGTGAGCTCCGCCATCTGCCTGATGGGCATGCTGCTCTTCAGCTTCACCGGCATCACGCTCAACCATGCGGCGCAGATCGAATCGAAACCCGTGGTCAATACGCGCCACGCGCAGGTGCCGATGCAGCTGCTCGCCGCGCAGGCCTTGCAAGGCAAGCAGTCCGCGCCACTGCCGTCCGACTTGTCGCAGTGGCTTCGCGACGAACTCGGCATCGACGCCGCCGGCCGCGACGCCGAATGGTCGCGCGAGGAAATCTATCTCTCACTTCCCCGACCCGGCGGCGATGCCTGGGTGCGCATCGACCGCGCGAACGGCGAGCTCGAACTGGAGGTCACCGACCGTGGCTGGCTCGCCTTCGCCAACGACCTGCACAAGGGCCGCCACACCGGCGTGGCCTGGAGCTGGTTCATCGACCTCTTCGCCGCCGCCTGCCTCGTCTTCAGCGTGTCGGGCCTGCTGATCCTCAAGCTGCGCGCCAGCAAGCGCGCCGCCACCTGGCCCATCGTGGGCCTCGGCGCGGCGGTGCCCCTGCTGCTGGTGATCGCCTTCATCCATTGACTCCATCCATGAGGAGCTTGTCGTCCATGCGTTTGCATCCTTCCCTGGCGCACTACTCGCTCGCGCTCGGCGCGGCCATCGGCCTGCCGGTGCATGCCGCGGAGCTGGCCGTGAGGCTCGAGCTGCCGCGGCTGCCGGTGGCCGAGTACCACCGGCCCTACACGGCGGTGTGGGTCGAGCGTGCCGACCAGAGCGTCGCCGCCAACCTTGCCGTCTGGTACGACCTGAAGAAGAAGGACAACGAGGGCAGCAAGTGGCTCAAGGACATGCGCACCTGGTGGCGCAAGAGCGGGCGCGAGCTGCAGATGCCGGCCGATGGCCTGAGCGGCGCGACGCGCGCGCCCGGCGAGCATCAGCTCGTGGCCGTGGGATCGCAGTCGCCGCTGGACAGGCTGCCGGCGGGCGACTATGCGGTGGTCGTCGAGGCGGCGCGCGAAGGCGGCGGGCGCGAGGTGGTGCGTGTCCCCTTCCAGTGGCCGCCGAAGGCCGCGCAATCGGCAAGCTCGCGCGGGGAGCACGAGCTGGGACAGGTCAGCGTGGAGGTCAAGCCATGATGCGCACTTCACAGATGATGCGTCGCGCCGTGTGCGCTGCCTGGCTCGTCGCGAGCGTCGGTGCGGCGCAGGCGCATCGCGCGTGGCTGTTGCCCTCGGCCACCAGCTTCTCCGGCAAGGAGCCCTGGGTCACGGTCGATGCGGCCGTCTCGACCGACATCTTCTACGCCGACCACAACCCCCTGCGCCTGGACGGCCTGAGCATCACCGCGCCGGATGGCAGCCGCATCGCGCCGGAGAACGTCGGCAGCGGCAAGTTCCGCAGCACCTTCGACGTGAAGCTCGCGCAGCCCGGCACCTACAAGCTCGCGGTGGTGAGCGACTCGGTCGCCGCGAGCTACAAGCTCAATGGCGAGACGAAGCGCTGGCGCGGCGCGGCGGACGCGGTGGCCAAGGAAATTCCGGCGGGTGCGCAGGACGTGAAGCTCACGCGCCTGCAAAGCCGCAACGAAGTCTTCCTCACGGCCGGCAAGCCGAGCGAGGGTGTTCTTGCGACCACGGGTGCGGGCCTGGAGCTGCGCCCGGTCACGCATCCCAACGACCTCGCCGCCGGCAGCCCCGCGAGCTTCGTGCTCACGCTCGACGGCAAGCCGGCCAGCGGCATCGAGGTGCTGGTCATCCCCGGCGGCGTGCGCTATCGCGACCGGCCAGACGAGATCAAGGCGGTCACCGATGCGGCCGGCCGCTTCAGCATCCGCTGGCCGGCCGCGGGCATGTACTGGTTGGGCGCCACGCACGGCGCGATGGGGGCGATGGAGGCTGCGGCGAACGCTGACGCGCCCGCACGCCGCGCCAGCTACTCGGCCACCTTCGAGGTCTTGCCGCAGTGAGTGTCGCGCTGTGAGGCGGGTGCTCGTGCCAGCTGCCATCGAGCCGCTGGCGCCGCCTCGCGATGCGGCCATCCAGCAGCTCGCGGGCCGCACCATGGGCACGAGCTGGTCGGTGCAGGCGGTGGGCGGCGATGCGGCCGCGCTGCGCGAAGGCATCGAGCACTGCCTCGACGCGGTGGTGGGCGAGATGAGCCATTGGGAGCCGACGTCGTCGCTGTCGTGCTTCAACGCCGCGGCCATGGGCACCTGGTGCGAACTGCCGCGCGATGGCTTCGAGGTGCTGTCGCAGGCCCTGCGCATCGCCGACCTGACCGAGGGCGCCTTCGACCCGGCCGCGGGTGCGCTGGTCGATCTCTGGGGCTTTGGTCCGCCGGGCGCGGTGCTGTCCGCGCCGAGCGAGGACGACATCGCCGTGGCGCGCAAGCGCAGCTGCTGGCAGCGGCTGGCGATCGATCCTGTGACGCGCCGTGTGCTGCAGCCCGGCGGTGTCCGGCTCGACTTCTCGGCCATCGCGAAAGGCTTCGCGGTGGATCGCGTCTCGCAATGGCTGAGTGACAACGGTGCGGCCCACCACCTCGTCGAGATCGGCGGTGAATTGCGCGGCTGCGGCATGAAGCCCGACGGGCAGCCGTGGTGGGTGGCGCTGGAGACGCCGCTGCCGCACGAGGGCGCCTTCGGTGCCGCGCCCGAGCACCTCGTCGCGCTGCACGGCCTCGCGGTCGCGACCTCCGGCGACTATCGGCGCTTCTTCGTCGACGGCGACGTGATGCGCAGCCACACCATCGACCCGCGCACGGGCCGCCCGATCGACCATGGCCTCGCGTCAGTGTCGGTGCTGCATGCGCAGTGCATGCTGGCCGACGCGTGGTCGACGGCGCTGATGGTGATGGGCCTGGACGAAGGCCTGGCGCTGGCCAATGCACGCGGGATCGCGGCGGTGTTCATGCAGCGCGTGGAGGACGGGTTCCTCGAGCGGATGAGCAAGGCCTACGTGGCGCAGCTCGCGTGACGAAGGTCTGAGCGACGGTGGCAGTCCGATTCCCGTTCGGGCTGACCCTTCGACAAGCTCAGGACAGGGTACGCCTCACGGCGTATCGAAGCCTCATCGGGCAGGTGGAGGCTTCGATACCTCAGCCCGAACGGGGCCGGCTTGCCGCCGTCATGACTACACCCGGCTCCACTGCCGAACGAGGTTGTGATAGTGCCCGGTCAGCGCCACCACCTCCTCGCAATCGCCCACGCGCTGCCGCAGCTTCTGGATGTTCTGGTCCAGCTCGAACAGCATCGCGCGCTGGCCGGCATCGGCCACCATGCTCTGCGCCCAGAAGAAGGACGCGACCCGCGCCCCGCGCGTCACCGGCTCCACGCGGTGCAGGCTGGTGGCCGGGTAGACGACCAGGTCG
>Ga0207648_10000039_pt1 | contig 118860 bp, 98 predicted proteins | sample KBSMisM32_FD_184310 | JGI IMG/M metagenome (GOLD analysis project Ga0207648, IMG submission 184310) | Miscanthus rhizosphere microbial communities from Kellogg Biological Station, Michigan, USA - KBS Miscanthus M3-2 (SPAdes) (version 2) | ecosystem: Host-associated > Plants > Roots >...
GTCGCCCGCCGGCAGCTTCACCTCGTGCGTGCCATAGGTGTCCACGATCACCAGTTCGCCGCCGTCGTAGTCCTCGGGCGCCGAGAGGAAGAGCGTGCACGACACGTCGGTACGCATCGGCGTCGCTGAACCCGGCACCGCGCGCATGGCGCCGTCGATGTGCAAGCCGTAGTGCTCGCCGCCTTCGTAGCGGTTGAACAGCGGCGGTGCGATGCGCAAGGGCAGCGCCGCCGACATGAAGAGCGGGCTCTTCGACAGCGCGCCGAGGATGTGCGCGCCGAGCGTTGCTGCGACAGGCGAATCTTCCGGAAGCTGCCGGTTGCGCTTGACCTGCGCGCCTTGCGCCCCGACGGTCGCGCGCCCATCGGTCCAGCCGGCATCGCGCAAGGCCTCGTGGCAATGCGTCGTCTCGTCGGGCGCGAGCAGGTTCGGGATGTGCAGCAGCATGGCGATCAGAACTTCATGTTGGCAGTGAGGTAGGCCGAGCGCGGCGCGCCGGGCATGTAGCGCTTGCCGCTGTTGTTCACGCTCGCGATGTAGTCCTTGTCGAAGAGGTTGTTCAGGTTCAGCTGCAGCGACAGCTGCTTGTTCACCTCGTACGACGCCATCGCATCGAATACCCAGTACGACGGCGCGCCCGTCAGGCCGCTCTGCGCGGTGGTGAACTGCGTGACGCTCGATCGCACGACTGAATCGACGTAGCGCCCGCCGCCGCCCAGCGTGAGGCCCTGCAGGCCAAAGGGCGCCTTGTAAGTGGTCCACGCGCTGAACGACAGCTTGGGGGTCCACTGCAGCAGGCCGCCTTGCGTCGGGTTGGTGGCGCCGGTGAAGCCGCTCACGATCTTGGCATCCATGAAGGCGAGGCCCAGGTTCACGTCCCACGCCGGCGTGATCTGCCCGGCCGCGCTCAGCTCCACGCCTTGCACGCGGCGCTTGCCGACCTGCGTGTAGACGTTCGGGTCGATCGCGTCCTGCACCAGCTCGTTGCGGTTCTCGCTGCGATAGATCGAGGCTGCCACCGCGAGCCGGTTGTCGAACCAGTCCCACTTCGTGCCGGCCTCGAGGTTGAGGCCGCGCTGCGGTTCATACGCGGCATTGTTCGCGTTGTTCGCCGCGGCGCTCAGCGTGAAGGCCGCGCTGCCGGGCGGCAATTGCGAGTTGGCCACCGAGACATACACGCTGCCGTTGGGCGCGGGCTTGTACAGCGCGCCGAGCTTGAGGCTCACGAGGTCGTCCTTGAGGCTCAGCGCGCTCGGGATGGGCGTGCCCACCGGCAGCGTCGGGTTGGCCGCGGCGGTGGAAAGCGTCACGCCGTTGAAGTCGGTGCTGAAGCGCTCCCATCGGATGCCCGCGTTGAGCTTGAGCCGCTCGGTCACGGCCAGTGTGTCGAAGGCGTACAGGGCCGCGGTGAGCGTGCTGCCTTTGCTGTACGCGCCGGTGGGCACCAGGTCGATGGCCGGGAAGGCATCGCCGGTGCTCGGCGCATACAGGTTCGCCGCCGGCAGCGTGCCGGTGGAGGTGAAGGTGGGCGTCGTCTGCTTCTCGTGGATGAACTCGATGCCGCCGCTGACGCTGTGCTTCATGCCGGCGGTGTCGAACTCGGTGGCGAGGTTGGTCTGGTTGGTGAGGATCTGGTTGGAACGCCGCGACACCTGGCGCGAGCGCAGCACCGTCCACTGCGACGCTTCCGCATCGCAGGCATTGAACCAGCCGCGGTTGCAGTTCGTGCCGTCGGCCGCCGTCGTGCCGCTGAGACCCCCGATGACGTAGGTCTGGCGCGATCGGCCCAGCCGCGTGGTGTTGGTGAGCACGCTGCCCGAGCCGAAGTCGTGTTCGATCTTCGTCGTCACCATGTTCACGAGCGTGTGGTTGAAATCGTCCAGCGAACCGTAGTAGTTGTGGCGGTCCACCGGCGCGAGCGTCTTGCCCGCGAGTGCGCCGCCTGCCGCGAAGGCCGCATCGCTGAAGCCTTCGAGCCCGACCGTCGGCAGGCCCCCGTCGGGCCGGTTGCGTGCCTCGGTGTGCAGGTAGAAGACGCTGAAGCGCGTGGGCGTGCCCAGGCCCACGGTGAGCGAGGGCGCGATGCCGAAGCTGCGGTTCCTCACGGCATCGCGGCCCGGCACGCCGCCCTCGTCCTTCATCAGGTTCAGGCGCACGGCGGTGCCGGGCAGGCCGAGGTCCAGTGTGCGGTTGATGTCGGCGGTGGCGCGCACGCGGTTCGCGCTGCCCAGCATCACGCTCGCGCTGGCTGCGTTGCGCCGCGTCGGGGCCTTGGTGACGAGGTTGATATAGCCCGACGATGCGCCGCGGCCGTTGTCCGCGCCCGAGGGGCCTTTCACCACCTCGACCTGGTCGATGTTGAACATGTCGCGCGAGATCGCGCCCAGGTCGCGGATGTTGTCCACGAAGATGCTGGCCGAGGTGTCGAAGCCTCGCATCACCACCGCATCGCCCGTCTGCGTGCTGCCGTTCTCGCCCAGCAGCAGCGTGATGCCGGGGCTGTTGCGCAGCGCCTCGCTCAAGGTCGATGCGGCCTGCTGCTGGATGAGCTCGCGCTTGATGACGGTGATGGTCTGCGGCGTGTCCACGAGCGGCTGCGTGAACTTCGGGCTCGCGACGCTGTCGGCCTTGTATGGGTTCTCCGCGGCGGCGCGGGCCTTGATCTCGGGCAGCGTGGTTTCAGCGGGCGTGGCCTGCGCCATCACGGCACCGGGCGCGAAGGCGGCGAATGCGATCGCGGCGCTGCGGTTGAGAAGGGCTTGCGGCGCGAGCGCGTGCTTGCGGCTGCGGATGTGGGCCATCGGTCGGTTCTCCTGGTCATGGCGGCAGTCAAGGGTTGGCTGGCGTTCTGCCGCTGGCCCGACCGGGGTCGCGACGCAGGAGATCAGAGGGCTGGCTGGGGCACGGCGCCGGGGCGTCGTGCATGGTCGAGAATGATAATGATTCTCAACTGTGCGCGTCAAGCCGAGGGGCAACTGACGCGCAGCAAGCTGGGCGCATCCAACGGGATGCGGCTCAGCCACGGCTCCGGTGGCGCTGCGGATCGTGGTCGTCGTGCCACTGCGCAAGCGAGAAGTCTGGATACGCATCGAAGTGCGGATCGCCAGGCCGGCCTTCGGGCCGCGCCCAGTTGGCACGCGAGCCGAGCATCATGTGCACGTTCTGCGGCGGCAGCGGCAAGGGCGTGTCGATGGCGCTCGCATGCGGATGCACGAGCTCGGGCCAGCTCGGGTCGTACAGCCACAAGGCGCTGCCGCACTCGCCGCAGAAGTGGCGTTGGCCGCTGCTTTGCTCGAAGGAGCCATCGGCCTGCTCGATGCGCGCCTGGTACACCCGCAGGTGCTCTTCGCCCTTCACCTTCAGCGTCGTGAAGTCGGCTCCCAGGTTGATCGCGTAGCCGCCCGCACCCGCGGTCTTGCGGCAGATGGAGCAATAGCAGCGCATGAAGGGCATGGGCTCGCGCGATTCGACGCTGAAGGTGACGCGCTTGCAATGGCAGGAGCCTTGGAGGTGCATGGTGTGCGGTCCTTTCTCACGGGGCGGGTCGTCTCAGGGGAGCAATGCTGGCATGCATCGTTCCTCTTGAACCACAGAGGACACAGAGAGACCACAGAGAACACAGAGCATTGCATTGCCTCTGTGCTCTCTGTGTCCTCTGTGTTGAAGAGTGGGCCTCACAAAAAGCGCTCGGCCCGGCCGCAGGCGCCCTACGCCGCCAGCCGGCTCAGGCTCTCCACCGTCTCGATGCACGCCCGCGCCGCTTCCTCGCCCTTGACCACGAAGTGGCGCGCGAAGAACTCGCGGTGCACCTCGTGCTCATGGAAGTCCTTCGGGGTCAGCACGGCCGACATGATCGGCACGTCGGTGTCGAGCTGCACGCGCATGAGCGCGGCGATCACCGTTTCGGCGACGAACTCGTGCCGGTAGATGCCGCCATCCACCACGAAGCCGCTGGCGACGATGGCCGCGTAGCGCCCGGTCTGCGCGAGCCGCCTGGCATGCAGCGGGATCTCGAAGGCGCCGGGCACCTCGAACACATCCACCTGCTCGCGCGGTATTCGGTGCCGCGCCAGCTCGGCGATGAAGGCGTCGCGCGCCTGATGGACGATGTCGGCATGCCAGCGCGCATGCACGAAGGCGAAACGCGAGCCCAGCGCTGCACGCAAGGCGCCGCTGGAATCGCGGGACAGATGCTGGTGAAGATGGGACTGATTCATGGTGTTTCCTTGACGGAAGGGGTGGCCAGAATCAGGGCGCACGAAGGCCGCGGCCCCGCCGCCGACGAGCCGGAAGCGAGGACGATGCACTCGCGCTCTCTTTCATCCGGACTGTGACCGTCGGCTTCGGGATCTCACCGAATCTGCTGACCCCGCCCGGTGTTGCACCAGGCGGGCGCTCGCGGGCTCATGCGATTCGTACTGCCATCGCCATCACCGCCGGTGGGGAATTCCACCCCGCCCTGAGAACGCTTTGCCGCCGGCCGAAGCCGTTGGCACACCGATCATAGGTGTGCCGACAAATCCCCCGCGCGGCTCAGTCTTCGAGGTGTTCGTGGTGCGCACGCGCGCCCCGCTTCCAGTAGGCCGCAGCGCGGATGTTGTGGCGCGGCACGCCCTTGTCCTCGACCAGGATGCGGCGCAGCGCGGCCATCGCCGAGGCTTCGCCGGCGCACCAGGCGTAGCCCTCGCCCGCAGGGAGCTGCAGGGCATGCACGGCATCCACCAGGTCGTCGGTGGAATCGACCCACTGCAGCTCGATCGACGCCGCGGTGCGGAAGTCGCGGCGATCGGCCCGGTCGTCCGTCATGCCGATGACGATGGCGCGCGCGCCGGCCGGCAATTCTTCGAGCCTGCGAGCGATGGCCGGCAAGGCGGTCTCGTCGCCGATGAGCAGGTGCCAGTCGTAGTCGAGGGGGATGACCAGCGAGCCGCGCGGGCCGGCCACGACGGCGGTGTCGCCCGGCTTCGCGCTCGCCGCCCAGGCGGCGGCCGGGCCGTCGCCGTGCAGCGCGAATTCGATGCTCAGCTCTCGGCGCTGCGTGTCGAATTGCCGCGGCGTGTAGTCGCGCCGCACCGGCTCGCCGCCCGCGTCGCCGAGAATGAGCTTGATGTGGTCGTCGAAGGAGGCGCTGATGAAATCCGAGAGGCTCTCGCCGCGCAGCACGACGCGGCGCATGCGGGGCGTGGGTGATTCGACGCGGACGACCTCGAGCTCGCGCCGTTTGATCTCGTGGCGCACGCGCTGCACGCGCGAGACGGCAGGCGGCGCGACGGTGTCGATGAGGCTCATGCGATGCAATCCCTGAATGGTTGACAATGTCTCCTATCATGAAGAAGTCAGTTGATAATGTCAACCATGCGGGCAGGCATGGGGACGACGACGTGCTGGAGCTCGTGCATGCCGTCATGCACCTGTACCGTTCCGAGCAGTACCAGGTGCTGCGCGACGGCCCGCACGACGTGACGCACATGGAAAGCAAGGTGCTCGGCTACTTCGGCCGCCACCCGGGGATGACGCTGAGCGACCTTGTGCAGCACAGTGGCCGCGACAAGGCCCAGCTCGCGCGGCTCATCAAGAGCCTACGCGAGCGAGGCCTGCTCGACGCGCAGGCCGACGCCGCCGACCGCCGCAACCTGCGCCTGTCGCTCACGGCAGACGGCCAGGCGGTGCAGCGTGCCCTGCAGCAGCAGGCGAAGAAGGTCGGCGCGAAGGCGGTGGCGGGGTTGTCCGCCGCCGAGCGCGAGGAATTGCGCGCGCTGCTGCAGCGTGTGCGCCGCAACCTCGGCAGCGAATGATTCCGCAATGAAAAAGCCCGCCGATGCGGGCGGGCTTTCGAGTGGCCAAAGACGCCTCGGTACTCAGCGTCGCTTGGCCACGAAGTTCCCATCCGTCGGTGTGACCGTCGGATCGTGGTACGTGCCTGAGCCGGTCCCCGTCATGAAATTCAACGTGCCGCTGGATGTCGTCCCGTCGGCCATGCTGAAGGTGAAGGCGCCGGTAGCCGGGTCGGAGATCGACAGGCTGCAGCCCAGGAACGATGCCGTCGCACGGTGCTGGCAGGACACGGTGCCGCCTTGCGAGACGAAGATCGTCGTGCCGTTGGCGACCGTCGGCTGGGTGGAGTCCTTCACGTCCCAGGTGCCCTGGTAGGACGCCGCGGTCAGCGCCCACGGCGTCGACGGATCTTCGGTCGGAATGCCGAGTTGCGTCAGCAGCGCGTTGGCACCGGTGAGGTTCAGGCGCGCACTATTGACCGTTCCTAGCTTGCTCTGATAGCCCAGGTAGATCAGTCCGCCACGTTCGACGAAGACGCGGTTGTAGGTGAGCGGCGCGGCCTGCACCGGCGCATTGCTCAGCGTCAGCACGCGCGCGTCCCCCAGGGTCTGGATGGAGTAGGTGCCGGTGCCGATGGGCGTGCAATTGCGCGTCGAGCCGTTGCTCAAGCGCTCCTTGCACGCATAGAAGGTGACGGCGTTCGGCACCGGTCCCTTGAACGCGATGCGCAGGCGGGTGTTGGTGCTGTAGTAACCGGGACCGATGCCCACGCCCGTGGGTGCAGTGCCGATCGTGCCGATGCTCAGGGTGCTGTTGCCCCACCATTCATTCGCCGCGTCGCTGTAGTACGTGACCCCGCCGTAGACGACGCTGCCCTGCGTGTACACGCAGGGCGTGCCGCTGGCCAGCGCGATCATCTGCTCGAGCGTGGTGGTGTTGGTGCCATTGCCGCTGGTCTCGGTCGCGTTGCACGCGACACCTGCTGCTTGCGATGTGGCCGCGCCACCTGCGGCGACGGCTGCGCTGTATTGCGCCACCACGTTGTTGATGCCGGCAGGGTCCGAGCCACCCGGGTAGTAGGCAATGGCTTCGCTGACTGCCGTCGAGGACTGGTAGTAGGCCTTCGATCCGCTCGGGAAGGTCGCCGCGGCGAGAACCGTCGGGTCGGCGATGTACAGGTTCAGGTAGCCGGCGGCTCGCATCTCCGCATAGACGCTGGCCATGCTTCGGCCCGAGACGTCGATGGTGGCGCGGTTGGACTTGCCGGTCTCCAAGCCGTCGCAGTAGTTGTAGACACTGTTGCCGGCGGCGTCGCGCACGCTGTTCGTGTTCTCGAAGTTGATCGGGCAGGACGTCCAGGCCGTGCCGTTCCAGTGGAGGTCGGCGTTGCGGGCCGGGTCAGAGCCGGTTCCCCACTGGGCGACGTTGCCGCCCGTGGCGCGGCGCCTGCGTTCGACGTACTTGAAGTTGTTGCTCGAGTCCGGCGTGGCTTGCGCCACCGAGCTCGTGAAGCTGCGGACGTAGTAGTTCGCAGCGTTCGTGAAGCTGAGCTGGCGCAGGCTCGCCGTCGCCTCCGGCGTCACCGGGGTGACCGCGCCGGGGTTGGCGTTCTGGTTGTTCACCGCGACCACCACCGGCATGGCGCCGGCGGAGAGGCCCGAGGTCGTCACCAGCGCCTGCGCGGCGGTGGTGAGAGCCGCTTCCTTGTCGGCCGGCGTCGCTGCCGATATCACGGCCGTGCTGCTCACGGCGGTTACCACGTCGGGCAGCAGGTCCAGCAGCTTGGTCTGGACAGCCTTGTCCACATCGGCGCTCGTGATGGTCTTGCCGTCGCTGGCGGTGCTGCCCACGGCGGATGCGACAGCGGTGGCCTGCGCCTGCGTGGTCACCACCAACAGCCGCGCCACCGTGGCCGGGTCGATGCTGCCGTCGGTCGGGGCCGCGGTCTTGCTGAAGTCCTGGAACAGCGAGGCGGTGATGCCGGTCGCATCCTGCACCGTCTTGGCGGCGGCCGCCGTGCTCGTGCCGGTAGACGCCACGGTTTGCTGCACGAGCGTGGTGAGCGGCGAGATGACGGCGGCCTGGTCGGCCGGTGCGGACATGGTGTAGGGCACGCTCACGGCGCCATGGTCCGCGTCAACCGCATCGGTGCCGACCACCGCGACGAGGGGGTACTTGCCGAGATCTGCGTTGGGCACGTTCAGCGTCACGCTGCCCGATGCATTGGTCTTGCCCTGCGTTTCATCGCTGTCGCACTTGCCGTTGCCGTTCTTGTCCAGGCAAACGGTGGCGTTGGCGATGGGGCCGTCGACCACGGTCGCGCTCATCGGCGTCGTCGTGGGTACCTCCTGTGCCGGCGTGCTGCTGCCGCCCCCGCAACCCGCCAGTGCCAGCCACACGCTGCCGGACACGGCCAAGCCCACCCTGCTCATTCGGATCTTCTTCATTCATTCCCTCAAATGTTGTTGACGTTGGCGTACCGCGCCCGGGCCTGCAAGAGGCGAAGCGAACCATAGCGGGACGGCGGCAAACCGTCGCGTGAAGGAAGTCGCAAGCGGCCGCGAAACGTTTGCTGCCTCGCGTGGTGGTGGAATCGTGCACGGTGGGTGCGGATGCGAGGTCAGCCAGCGGACAGGTTGTGCTCCGACATGCGGCGTGTCGCGGGACAATGCCCCATGCGCATCGAACACATCCGACAACGCCTGCGCGCGCTCGGGGCCAAGCCCATCCACGAGCAGCGCGTGCTGCGCCTGTGGTCGCAGGCCCTGCCGCAGGACGGCGGCAAGCGGCGGCCTGAGGACTTCCTGCCGCTGGAGCTGCGCGAGGCGCTGCCCGCGATCACCGAAGAACTGGCCCAGCTCGCAAGGCTGCGTTCCGAGCATCCGGGCGAAGACGGCTCGGCCCGCCTGCTCGTCGAGCTCGCCGACGGCCAGGCGGTGGAAAGCGTGCTGCTGCCGCGCGATGGCCTGTGCGTGTCCACGCAGGTGGGGTGTGCGGTGGGCTGCGTCTTCTGCATGACCGGGCGCGAAGGCCTGCTGCGGCAGCTGGGCAGCGCGGAGATCGTCGCGCAGGTGGCGCTTGCGCGCACGCGGCGCGCCGTGAAGAAGGTGGTGTTCATGGGCATGGGCGAGCCCGCCCACAACCTCGACAACGCGCTCGAAGCCATCGAGCTGCTGGGCACGGCCGGCGCCATCGGCCACAAGAACATCGTGTTCTCCACGGTCGGCGACGAACGTGTCTTCGAGCGCCTGCCGCAGGGCGTGGTGAAGCCGGCGCTGGCCCTCTCGCTGCACACGACCAAGCCCGACCTGCGCGTGAAGCTCCTGCCGCGCGCGCCGCGCATCGACCCGCAAGACCTCGTCGACGCCGGCGAGCGTTATGCCCGCGCGACCGGCTACCCCATCCAGTACCAGTGGACGCTGATCGACGGCGTGAACGACGGCGAGGACGAGATCGAGGGCATCGTGCGCCTGCTCAAGGGCAAGTACGCGCTGATGAACATGATCCCGTACAACACCGTGGCCGACCTCGACTTCAGGCGGCCGAGCTGGGAGCGCGCCGCCGAGATCGCGCGCACGCTGCACCGCCGCGGCATCCTCACCAAGCTGCGCCAGTCGGCGGGGCAGGACGTGGATGCCGGCTGCGGCCAGCTGCGCGCACGCGAGGTGCGCGTGCCGATCGCGAGCCTCGCCCGCCGCTCGGCATGACCCTGCGCTGCCTGCTGCGTGGGAGCAGGCGGCTGCAGGCTCAGAAGCGAACGCGCACGCCGGCCGCCAGCGTGTTGGCGTTGGCCAGGCGGCTGACCTTGTCGTTCATGTAGACGGCGTACACGTCGGTCAGCTTGGACATCGTGTAGTCGTAGCCGAGCGTGAGTGTCTTGTTGGTGGTGTCGACGCCGGCAACGCGTGCGCGTGAGTCGCCGAATTGCGCCAGCACGCGGCCCGGCCCGAGCGGCACGGCGGCGCCGAAGTTCCAGATGCGCGTCTTTTCGGTCACCGCCGCGGCCGTGCTCACGTCGCTGTACTGCGCGTACAGCTTGGCCACCGGCAACTGGTAGGACGTGCCCAGCTGCCAGGCGGTTTGCGATACGAAGCCGGCGGGCGCGCCGAAAGCGCCGTTCCTCACCTTCTGCCAGGCCGCGGTGGCGGCCAAGGGGCCGTTGAAGTACAGCAGGTTGGCGCCGACGTTCTTGCCGAGCGCGCCGGGCGCGCCTTCGCCCAGGCCGCCGATCAGGTTCCAGCTCAGGCCGTCGTAGTCGGTGCTGGCATAGGCCAGCGAGTTGTTCCAGCCGGTGTCGCCCAGGAAGGCGGGCATGGTGGCGGCCGGCGTGAAGAGCTGGCGGATGCTCGGCGAGAAGCCGAAGGAGTCGCCGAATGCATTGAACAGCAAGGTGGAGACGAACAGCGGCGTGGTGTTGCGCCCGATCACGGTGGTGCCGAAGGCGCCCGACAGGCCGACGTAGGCGTCGCGCGCCCAGAAGGCATCGCCGTTGAAGCGGCCGGGGCCGCCAGTGTCCAGGCGCAGGAAGTGGTCGAGCGCGAACTTGGCCTTCAGGCCGCCGCCCAGGTCTTCCGTGCCGCGAAAGCCGATGAAGCTGGTGGACATGTTGCCGCTGTCCGACCGCCAGGTCTTGGCGCCACCCGGGCTTTGGAACTGGCCGGCCGACATGTCCAGCAAGCCGGTGATGGTGACGTTCTGGGCCTGCGCGCCGAAGGCCGCAAGGAGGGCGAGGGATCCGAGCGTCAGGCGGGGGCGAAAGCGGGTCATGGAGGCTCCGTGTTCCTGAAAGGTGGGGGTCTGCGTGCGGGGAATCACGCAATTCTGTGACAAGACGCCACCTGCCTTGGTAGTTACCCGTGGAAAACGGGGTGCGATCGCACGCAGCGTTTGGTTCGCACCACAAGTTTTGGAGGTGAGCGCTCTAAGCTTTCTTGGAGAATGCAGCAGCCTCAACGCCCACCTTTCCCGGCCCCAAGAAAGCATCCATGGACCTCTCGATCAACGGCCAGCAGCGCGCCATCCCCGACGGAGCCGTCGAGCCCGACATGCCCTTGCTGTGGGTGCTGCGCGATGTGCTGGACATGACCGGCACCAAGTTCGGCTGTGGCGTCGCGGCCTGCGGCGCATGCACCGTGCACATCGATGGGCAGGCGGCGCGATCGTGCGTCACGCCGGTGAGCGCGGCGATCGGCAAGCCGGTGCGCACCATCGAGGCTCTGGGCAGCGCCGATCAGCCGCACGCGCTGCAGAAGGCGTGGATCGCGCACCAGGTGCCGCAGTGCGGCTACTGCCAGAGCGGCATGCTGATGGCCGCTGCCTCGCTGCTCGCGAAGAACGCGAACCCGAGCGACGAGGACATCGACAACGCCATCACCAACATCTGCCGCTGCGGCACCTACCCGCGCATCCGCGAGGCGATCAAGACCGCGGCGCGCGAGATGCGCGGCGGCACGGGCAAGGCGGCCAAGGCACCCAACACGCCGGCTGCCGCACCCGCCAACGCTCCGGGGAAAGCACTGTGAGGCGCCGCACCCTCTTGTTGAGCGGCCTGGGCGCCGCCGGCGCGCTGCTGGTGGGCTGGGGCGTGATGCCCATGCGCAGCCGCATGGGCGGCGTGGACACGATGCCCGTGGCCGAGGGCCAGGTGGGCCTGAATGGCTGGATCAAGATCGGCGCCGACGGCACGGTGATGCTCGCCATGCCGCGCAGCGAGATGGGCCAGGGCGTGTACACCGCGCTTGCCATGCTCGCCGCCGAGGAGCTGGACGTGCCGATGTCGCGCGTGATGCTGGTGCAGGCGGGCCATGAATCGATGTACGGCAACGTCGCGAGCTTCACCGACTCGCTGCTGCCCTTCCACCCGAGCGAGCGCGAGCCCGGCGCCGAGACGCGCACCGTCAAGGCGGCGCAGTGGGTGGTGAGCAAGCTGGCGCGCGAGCTGGGCATCAACCTCACGGGCGGTTCGTCCAGCGTGAGCGATGCGTGGGACGTGCTGCGCCTGGCCGCGGCGACGGCGCGGGCGCAGCTCGTGAACGCTGCATCCCTGCAGTGGAAGCTGCCCTCGGCCGAGCTCACGGTGAAGGACGGCGTCGTGAGCCATTCGTCCGGCCCGAGCGCGCACTACGGCCAGCTCGCGAAGATGGCGGCCTCCACCCCGCCTGGCGACGTCAGCACCAAGGACCCGAAGCAGTGGCGCCTCATCGGCACGCCCGCGCCGCGCACCGACCTGCCGGCCAAGGTGGACGGCAGCGCCAAGTTCGGCATCGACACGCGCCAGCCGGGGCAGGTGTATGCGGTGGTGCGCCACTGCCCGGTGTTCGGCGGCGGCATCGGCCGCATGGAGGTGGACGCGGCGATGCGCATCGCGGGCGTCGAGCGCGTCGTGCGGCTGCCGAGCTACGCCGGCTCGACCGAAGGCGTGGCGGTGATCGGGCGCACCAGCTGGCATGCGAAGAAGGGCGTGCAGGCACTGGAGATCGAGTGGCGCCTGCCGACGGCCGATGTGCCCGACACCCAGGCCATCATGGCCCGGCTGGAGTCCACCGCGAAGCAGGCCGCGAAGGACCACGGCGGCTTCAGCTTCTACACACGCGGCGACCTGCCGGCGGCGCAGAAGGCGGCCACGCGCACGGTCGAAGCGGTGTACCGCGCGCCCTACCTCGCGCACGCGGCGATGGAGCCCATCAACTGCACCGCGCAGGTGAAGGACGGCAAGGTCACGGTCTGGGCGCCGACACAGGCCCCCGGCCTTGCGCGGGCGCTGGCCGCCAGCGTCGCCGGCGTGCCGGAAAGTGCCGTGACGCTCCACGTGACCTACCTCGGCGGCGGTTTCGGCCGGCGGCTCGACGTCGACTTCGTTGGCCAGGCGGTGCGCGTGGCCATCGAGGCCAACGGCCGGCCGGTGCAGCTGCTGTGGCCGCGCGAGGAAGACATGACGCACGACTTCTACCGCCCGGCTGGCGTGGCGGTGATGCAGGCGAGCATCGATGCGCAAGGCGTGGTGACGGGCCTGCAGATCACGAGCGCCGGTGACGCCATCACCCCGCGCTGGATGCAGCGCACGCTGCCCCACCTCGCGGGCCCGGTGGACACGCCGGACAAGAGCGTGAGCGACGGTCTCTTCGACCTGCCGTACGCGGTCGCCAACGAACGCATCGCGCATGTGGCGACCCGCAGCCACGTGCCGGTCGGCTTCTGGCGCTCGGTGGGCCATTCGCACAATGCCTTCTTCTCCGAGAGCTTCATCGACGAGCTCGCCCACGAGAGCCGGCAAGACCCGGTGGCCTTCCGTCTGTCGCTGCTGAAGGAGATGCCCCGCCATGCCGCCGTGCTCAAGCTCGCGGCCGAGAAATCGGGCTGGGGCAGCGCGCCGCCTGCCGGCCGTGCGCGCGGCGTCGCCTTGCACGAGAGCTTCGGCAGCATCGTCGCCGAGGTGGTCGAGGTGTCGCTCGTCAACGGCGTGCCGAAGGTGCACCGCGTGGTCTGCGCGGCCGACATCGGCACCGTGGTCAACCCGAACATCGTCGCGCAGCAGATGGAAAGCGCCGTCATCTTCGGCCTGAGCGCCGCGCTGTATGGGCGCATCGACATCGTGCAAGGCGCGGTGCAGCAGACCAACTTCCCCAACTACCCGATGGTGAAGCTGGCGCAGAGCCCGCTGATCGAGACGCACCTGGTGCCGAGCACGCGCATGCCTGGCGGCGTGGGCGAGCCCGGCACGCCGCCGCTCGCGCCCGCGCTGGTGAACGCCTTGTTCGCCCTGACGGGGCAACGCACGCGCGAGCTGCCGCTGCTCAAGGCGTGATCCTGCGGCGCTGTCACGGCCTCATGCGCCGTGACAGCGCCGAGCCCCGCGCCAGGAGGAACTGGTCCAGCAGCCTCGCGTACTCCGGGTGCGCGGCGGCTTGCACGGAAGGCCGCAGCGCCAAGGCCCGGCGCCAGGCAGACACCCGCGGCAGGCCGTCGAAGAAGCCGAAATCCTCGACCGCATCGAAGCGCTCGAAGTAGCGGAACACCGGGCCGAACACCGCGTCGACGAGGCTGAACGCAGCGCCCGCGAAGTATGGGCCGTCGCTCGACGCGAGCTCGGCCTCCAGGGTGATGAAACGCTCGCGGATCTCATCGCGCCGGCGCATCAGCGCGGCGTCGTCCGGTGCGTTGTAGAAGCCGCCGATGAGGTTCAACACATTCGAGCCGAACTCCATCCACGCGCGATGCCGGGCGCGCGCCACCGGATCGGCCGGGTGCAACGGACGTGCGGTAGTGTCTTCGAGGTATTCGCAGATGGCGGCGGATTCGAACAGCACCGCCTCGTCGCCCGTTCCCACGCCCGTGCCAACGCGCAGCAGCGGCACGCGGCCCAGGGGCGAGATGGCGGTGAACCAACCGGGCTTGCGCGCGAGGTCGATGGTGATGCGCTCGAAGGGAATGTCCTTCTCGATCAGTGCAATGGCGGCACGCTGAACGTAAGGGCACAGGGCGTGGCTCACGAGCGTGAGCGTTGTGGCGGCGTGGTGGGTGGTTGGCATGGCGTGGTTGGCGGCAAGATGGGCTGCTGCAAATCTAGGCATTGCATCGGCGCAAGACAATAGACAGAATTTGCAAACTGAGTTTGCACATTTGCAAGTGCGACCGCGCCCAACAGGCTTTGCTCCCTCTCCCTCTGGGAGAGGGTTGGGGTGAGGGCGACGGCGGTGGAGCAAACGAGGCCGCTCGGCGCCTGCGCCCAGACCATCGCCGCGGCCCACGCCCCCACCCCAACCCTCCCCCAGCGGGGGAGGGAGTACCAACCGGAGTTGCACTCACACGGCCATGGACTCTCTCGGCGACCTCAACGACCTGCGCTTCGTGAGCGCCATCGCCGCCGCCGGCACGCTCGCCGGTGCCGCGCGGCGCTTGCGCGTGAACCACGCCACCGCCTTTCGCCGGTTGGAGGCGATGGAGTCGCGCCTGGGCGTGCGCCTGTTCGAGCGCAGCGGCGGCCGCTACACGCCGACCGCGGAAGGCGAAGCGCTCGCGCAAGCCGGCGCGCAGGTGGAAGAGACCGCCTCCGAAGCGCTGCGCAAAGTGGCTGGCCGCGACCTGCGCCCGAGCGGTCTCGTGCGCATCACGACCACCGACACCATCGCGCAGACGGTGCTGCCGCGGCTGCTAGCGCCGCTGCGCCGGCAATGCCCCGAGATCAGCTTGCAAATCGTCGCCACCAACGAGCTGCAGAACCTCACGCGCCGCGACGCCGACATCGCCATCCGTCCCTCGTCACAGCCGCCTGGCCACCTGCTCGGGCGGCGCATCGGCGTCATCGGCTATGGCGTATACGGCGAGCGCGAGTCGCTGCGTGCCTGGCGCGGCGATCGGGCCGACTGGCCGTCATGGCCGCAGGCGGCCTGGATCGCCGTCGATGACAGCCTGGGCCAGCACCGCTCGCTCGCGTGGCTCGCCAAGCGCGTGCCGCTGGCGGACGTGGCGCTGCGCTGCGCGAGCTTCATGACGGTGGCGCACGCCTGCGCTGCGGGCCTGGGCCTGGCGGTGCTGCCGTGCATGGTGGGCGACGCGATGCCGCAGCTTGCGCGGGTGGGGGAGCGTCTCGCCGAGCTCGACACCGAGGCCTGGCTGCTCACGCATGCGGACCTGCGCGACACCGCACGCATCCGCGTGGTGCTGGATGTGCTGCAGCAAGGCTTCGGCGCCGAACGGGCGGTGCTGCTCGGCGAATGAGCGGTGCTGTGCGTGATTGAGTTCTCACCACAGAGGACACGAGAGAGCCACAGAGAACACAGAGCAGAGACTCCGTGTTCTCTGTGGCCCTCTCGTGTCCTCTGTGGTCCAAAGCCATCCTCGCGTCAGCCCGCACCCCGAGCAATGCGCACTACCCCCGCCGCGCGGCGATGCACCTCGCGAGCGTCTCCTTCAGCCGCTTCGCGTCGATCGGCTTGGTGAGGAACTCGTTCATGCCGCTGGCCAGCGCCTGGTCGCGCTCGGACACCAGCGCCGCTGCCGTGAGCGCGATGATGGGCAGGTGCGCGGCGTCGTGGCGGCGGCGCATCTCGCGCGCGGCCTGGTGGCCGCTCATGTGCGGCATCTGCACGTCCATCAGCACGCAGTCGAAGGGCCGGCCTTCGCGTTCCGCGCGCTCCACCGCCTCCAGCGCCATGCGACCGTCGGTGGCCTGCGTCACCGTCATGCCCCATTGCTCCAGCATCGCCACGGCGACGAGCATGTTGACGGCGTTGTCCTCCACCATCAGCACGCGCGCGCCGGCCAGGCGCTCCAGCGGCGCATCGAGCGCGCCGTGTTCGGATTCCAGCGCATCGGCCTCGGGCAGCGGCAGTTCCGCCCAGAAAGTGCTGCCCATGCCGACCTTGCTGACCAGCCCCACCTCGCCGCCCATCAGGCGCGCGAGCTCGCGGCAGATGGACAGGCCCAGCCCCGTGCCGCCATAGCGCCGCGTGGTGGAGTCGTCCGCCTGCGAGAAGGGCTGGAATAGCCGGTGCTGCGTCTGCAGGTCCACCCCGGGCCCCGTGTCCGATACGGCGAGCCGCACCAGCTTGCCGCTGCCCATCGATGCGTGGATGCGCACGCTGCCGTGCTCGGTGAACTTGATCGCGTTGGTGATGAAGTTGGTGAGGATCTGCCGCACCCGCACCGGATCGCCGAGCACCGTGACGGGCACCGTGTGGTCGATGGACAGCGCGAGCGCGAGGCCTCGCGCGTCGGCCAGCGGCCGGTAGGCGTCGTGCACGGCCTCCAGCGTGTCGCGCAGCCCGAAGGGCACGGTCTCCAGCATGATCTTGCCGGCCTCGATCTTCGACAGGTCGAGGATGTCGGAGATGATTTCCGACAGGCTGTGCGCGCTGTCGAAGATCTGGCCGAGGTACTGCCGCCGCAGCCCCTCGTCGAGATCGGGCTGCAGCGCCAGCTGCGCCAGTCCGAGCAGGCCGTTCAACGGCGTGCGGATCTCGTGGCTGGTGTTGGCGAGGAAGGCGCTCTTGGCGCGGCTGGCCGCCTCGGCGGCGTCGCGCGCGGCGGCCAGCGCCTGGTCCACCTGCCGGCGCTCGGTCACGTCTTCCGCGATCCAGATCGTGCCCTCGCGCGGCGACGCGCCGTCCAGCGCCTGGCCGCGCATGCGGCACCAGAAGAGGCTGCCGTCGGCACGCAGCATCTGCCGCTCCATCTCGTAGGGCAGCCCGCGCGAGAGGATGGGCGTGGCGTCCGAGCGCATCGCGTCATAGTCGTCGCGGTGCGGCCAGATCATGTCGGTGGGCTGTCCGGGCAACTGGCCGGGCCGCCAGCCGAACATGCGCTCGAAGCTCGGGTTGGCGTGCTGGAAGGTCCCGCCTCGCGTGAAGGCGATGCCGATGGATGCGTTCTGCAGGATGGCGTCGTGCTCCAGCCGCGCCTGCTCGCTGGCCGTCACGTCGCGGCCGTTGAGCACGAGGAACTCGTGGCCGTCCTGCTCGAAACGCGCGGACGACAGCCGCATCGACATCAGGTGCCCGTCCTTGCAGCGGACGGTCGCCGGCAGCTCCTCCGCGTGGCCGCTTTCGCGGATGGCCGCGACCAGCGCATCGCGGTCGGCCGGGTCGTGCCAGATGCCGATGTCCGTCGCGGTGCGGCCCGCCACCTCGGCTTCGGTGTAGCCGGTCATGCGCTCGAAGCTCTTGTTCACGAGCGCGTAGCGGCCGGTGGCGAGCTCGGTGAGCGTGATCAGGTCGGGGCTGGTGTCGATGAGTGCGCGCAACAAATCCTGCGAGCGGCGCGACGCGGCCTCGGCCTGCACGCGTTCGGTGACGTCGAAGTACAGCGACATCGACACGGGGCCCTGGGGCGTGTCCAGCCGCGCGGCGGTGGCCTGCACGACCAGCTCGCGGCCGGTGTGCGACACGAGCTTGAATTCATCCATCGGCAGCCCGGCGCCGGCGGGCAAGGTCTCGAGCAGGCGGATGCGTTCCTCCACGCGGCGCAGCGAGTCTTCGTCGCGGTAGGCATCGCGCAGGTCGTAACCCTTCATGTCCTCCATGCGCTCGAAGCCGAACATGCGCACCGCTGCGTCGTTCGCATCGAACACGATGCCGTTGCGATGCAGCAGCAGCGGCGAGGGCGAGCGCTGGAAGAGCTGCCGGTAGCTCGCCTCGCTCGCCGCGATGGCCTGCTGCGCGCGCACGTCGTCTGTGATGTCCAGGCCCACGCCCCAATACCCGCGAAAGCGCCCGTTCGCGTCGAAGCGCGGCTCGCCGCTGATGCTCACGAAGTGTTCGCGGCCCTGGGCGTCGTGGCGGCGCGCCACCACGTTGGAGAAGGGACGGTGCGCTTCCAGGTCGGCCCGGTGCGCGGCCATCACCTCGGGCGCCATGCCCGTGTCAGCGATGTCCCAAGGCGCCAGGCCCAGGCGCTCGGAATCGGCGATGAGCGAGTCCGAGCCCGGCCTGGACGACACGTGCGTGAAGCGGAACTGCGAGTCCTGCTCCCAGTACCAGTCCACCGCGAGGTCGAGCAGGTCGCGGTATTGCCGCTCGCGGGTCAGCGCTTCATTGAGAGTGCGCGCGAGCCGGCGCGATGCGATGACCGCCCAGGCGCAGGCGGCGGCCAGCCCCAGCAGTGCCAGCAGCATGGGCACCCGCCAGGACGAAGCTGCGCCTGCCAGGAAATTGGCCACGAGCAATGCCGCCCCGGCGGAGAGAATGCCGGCCGCAGCGAAGCAATAGCGGCCGATCGAGCGCACCACCGCGCCGGGCATGTCGGCGGATGCGTTTCCCGCCGGTGTGTTCACCACCGGCGGCATGTCCCGGGGCATGGGTGGACTCCCCTTGGCTGCCAGGTTCGGCCCATGCTACGTGGTGGGCTTGTTTCAGGCCATGGGGTAAAGCCGCAATCGCGACGCCGTGCTTGTTACCGCGCGTCGGCTGTGGGTCAGGATGCAACGGCCGCGCGATTCAGCTCGTCGCGCGCGGCCATCGCGGCCTGCCGCGCCTTGTCGGCGAAGTCGTCGCCGCTGCCCGCATACAGCACCGCGCGCGACGAGCTCACGATGATGGGCGCGGTCGTCACGCCGCCTTGCGCGCGCCAGCCGGCCTTCACGGTGGCAGCCGCGTCGCCGCCTTGCGCGCCGATGCCGGGGATGAGCAGCGGCAGTGTCGGCGCGATGGCCCGCACGCGCTCGATCTCGGCCGGGAAGGTGGCGCCCACCACCAGCGCGAGCTGGCCGGTCTTGTTCCACGGCCCTTGCGCCATGCGCGCGATGTGTTCGTACAGCAGGTCGCCCGATGCGAGCCGCTGCGACTGCAGGTCCGAGCCGCCGGGGTTGGAGGTGCGGCACAGGAGGATCAGGCCCTTGTCCTCATAGCGCAGGTAGGGCTCGATCGAATCGAAACCCATGAAAGGCGACAGCGTCACCGCATCGGCGCCGTAGCGCACGAAGGCTTCGCGGGCGTACTGCTCCGCGGTGCTGCCGATGTCGCCGCGCTTGGCGTCGAGGATGACCGGCACCTCGGGCGCCACCTGGCGGATGTGCGCGACGAGCCGCTCGAGCGCGTCTTCGGCGCGGTGCGAGGCGAAGTAGGCGATCTGCGGCTTGTAGGCGATGACGAGGTCGCGCGTCGCATCGACGATGGCGGTGCAGAAGTCGAGGATGCGGCTCGCATCGCCCTTCCACGCCCCCGGAAACTTCGCGGGCTCCGGATCCAGGCCCACGCACAGCATCGACTGGTTGAGGCGTTCGGCGTGGCGCAGCTTGTCGATGAAGTTCATGTCGGGTTATGGCGGTGGTCGTGTGAAGACAAGAGCATTCACCACAGAGGACACAGAGAACACAGAGGAAAAGACAGCTTCTTGCTTCCTCTGTGTTCTCTGCGTCCTCTGTGGTTCAAAGTATTCGGCGCGGGCCGGTCAAGGCAGCCGGTTCGCGAGATCGGTCGCGAGGCCGATGTAGTTGCCCGGCGTCATCGCCATCAGGCGCTTCTTCTCGTCCTCGGGGATCTCCAGCGTGCCGATGAACTGCTGGATCGCCTCGCGCGTGATGCCCTTGCCGCGCGTGAGCTCCTTCAGCCGCTCGTACGGGTTGGGCAGCGCATAGCGGCGCATGACGGTCTGGATGGGTTCGGCCAGCACCTCCCAGGCGTTGTCCAGGTCCTCGGCCAGCGCGGCGCGGTTCACCTCGATCTTGCCCAGGCCGCGCAAGAGGCTGTCGTAGCCCAGCACCGAGTAACCGAGCGCCACGCCTACGTTGCGCAGCACCGTGCTGTCGGTGAGGTCGCGCTGCCAGCGGCTGATGGGCAGCTTCTGGCTCAGGTGCGTGAGCAGCGCGCTCGCGAGGCCGAAGTTGCCCTCGGCGTTCTCGAAGTCGATCGGATTCACCTTGTGCGGCATGGTGGACGAGCCGATCTCGCCTTCGACCGTGCGCTGCTTGAAGTAGCCCAGGCTGATGTAGCCCCACACGTCGCGCGACCAGTCGATGAGGATGGTGTTGGCGCGCGTGACCGCATCGAACAGCTCGGCCATGTAGTCGTGCGGCTCGATCTGGATGGTGTAGGCGTTGAAGCTCAGGCCGAGCTGCTCCTCAACCACGCGCTTGCTGAAGGCTTCCCAGTCGAAGCTCGGGTAGGCCGCGAGGTGCGCGTTGTAGTTGCCCACCGCGCCGTTCATCTTCGCGAGGATCTTCACGTTGGCGATGCGCTCGCGGGCATTCGCAAGACGCACCACGACGTTGGCGATCTCCTTGCCCACGGTGGTGGGGCTGGCCGTCTGGCCGTGCGTGCGGCTGAGCATGGGCACGTCGGCCAGCTTCTTCGCCAGCGCGGTGAGCGTGGCGGTGATCTTGTCCAGCGTGGGCAGCAGCACCTCGTTGCGCGCCGCCTTGAGCATCAGGCCGTGGCTCGTGTTGTTGATGTCTTCGCTGGTGCAGGCGAAGTGCACGAACTCGCCGGCGGCCTTCAGTTCGGCGTTGCTGTCGAAGCGGCCCTTGAGCCAGTACTCCACCGCCTTCACGTCGTGGTTGGTGGTGCGCTCGATGTCCTTGATGGCCTGCGCATCCGTCTCGGCGAAGCGGGCCACGAGGCCGCGCAGCAGGCCGCGCGCCGTCTGCGACAGTGGCTTGAACTCGGCAAAGCCGGCATCGGACAGCGCGATGAACCACTCGACTTCGACCTGCACGCGGCGGTGCATGAGGCCGAATTCACTGAGCAGAGGGCGCAAGGGCGCGACCTTGCTGGCGTAGCGGCCGTCCAGCGGCGACAGGGCGGTGAGAGCGGAGAGGTTCATGGCGGGTCCGGCGGGCGCCGTCCGTGGGTGTTCGAAGTGCAGGCGAGGATTTTAGGTGCTCGCCGCCGGCCGGCGCCTTGTCGCCATGCCCGCGGGTCGGATCAGGGGTGCGTCGCGGCGCGCCGGCCATCGGACGCGATGGCCGACCAGATCTCGTAGCACGCGCCCATGGTGTGGTAATCGACCTCCTCGCCCACGCCCTTGTGGTTGCCCACGCGCTGGTTCTGCGCGTCGAGCACGCGGTACCAGGCGCCGTGCGCGTGGTCCACGAAATGGTCCCAGGTGTAGTCCCACACCCGGTCGTACCAGCCCCAGTACTGCTCTTCGCCGGTGCGCAGCGCGAGCAGGGCCGCCGCCGCGATGGCCTCGGCCTGGGCCCAGAAGTACTTGGCGGAGCTTGCCACCTTCAGCCGGTGCGGGTCGCCACCGTCGGCGACAAGCGCGTGGGCGACGCCGCCGTTGGCCGCGTCCCATGCCGCGCCTGTGCCAGCGGCGAAGAGCTCGCGCGCGCGCCCGGCGAGCCAGGGTTCGGGCCGGTGCCGCTCCAGCACCAGCAGCAGCTTGGCCCATTCGCAATGGTGGCCGGGCTCGAAGCCGCCGGGCTGGTACGGGTTGGCCGGATCGTGCTTGTTGTAGTCCCAGTCGGGCGCCCATTCGCCGGTCGAGGGGTCGGCGCGGTAGTGTTCCCAGATCAGGCCATCGGCAAAGCGGGCGAGGCCGCGCGTCACCGAATCGGCGACGGTCAGCGCCCGGTCGAGGTAGCGCGGGTCCGCGGTGGCCTCGTAGGTGGCCATCAGCGCTTCGCAGACGTGCATGTTGGTTTCTTGCGAGCGGTAGCCCGACAGCTCGGCGCCCGGCTCGCGGTACAGGTCCGCATACAGGCCATGGGCGGGCTCCCAGAAGCGGCGCTCCATGCGCTCGAAGACGACGGGGATCTCGGCGTCCGCCTCACGCACGCCCGCGCGAGCCGAATGCGTCAGCGCCAGCAGCACGAAGGCCAGGCCGTAGCAGCGATCGGAAGGCTCCATCACCGTCTTCACGCCCTGGTTCCAGTCCAGTTCCCAGGCATAGCTGCCGTCGGCCGGGTCGCGGTGCACGTCCTGCAGGAAGCGAAATCCATGGCGCGCGATTTCCTGCCACTGCGCATCGCCATACAGCCGAGCCGCGATCGCGAAGTTGACCACCAGCCGGGCGCTGCCCACGAGGTGCCGGCTCGTCTTGTTGAACACCGTCCCATCGTCGAGGAAGTTCTGGTAGTAGCCGCCCGTCGGGTCCACGCAGCGCACGTCGTAGAACTTCAGCACGTCGAGGATGTGCAGGCGCAGGAAGCTGCGGGAGCGGAAATCGGGGCGCGGGGCGGTCGAGGAGCGGCTGGGCATGGTGGCGGACGGGTGCGGCAGGGCTCCATTAGAGCCGACCGGGGACGGCGGGATGGCTGTCCAGGCAGTCGACAGGGCGATTGGGCGGCCGCAGGCCGCTAGCGAGCGTAGGTGCGGATCTCCAGCATGTGCGGACTTTCTGCCGAAGGCGTCACGTTCGTGCGTCGCTGCGTGACATCGCGCGCGGGCAAGCCGCCGCACGCCAAGCACAATCGCGGCCGCCATGCTCAAACCTCACGCCTTTCGCCGCCCGGCCTTTGCTGCGCTCATCGCCGCGGCCGTCCTCTCGCTGACCCTTGCCGCCTGCCGGCGCAACACCGATCCCGCGCCCCAGGCCGCAGCAACGGCGGCTTCCGCGGCGACGGCTACGGCGTCCGCGCCGCCTCAAGCGCCGAGCCTCACGGTCCAGTTGCGCGAGCGTGCCGACGCGATGCTTGCCTCGCATCGCCAGATGATTGTGCTCATGAGCCGCGAGCGCAGCCTGAAGGCGCCGGAGCGACGTGCGGTCGGTGCTGTCGGTCAGATGCTCTTCCACGACATGCAGGAGCGGCTCGACGCGCTCACCGGGCTCGTCGCCAACACCTCGGATTCGGCGACCGTGCAGGCGCTGGACGCACTGCTCGATCGCATCGAGTCCGAGCCGAGCTGGTTCGATGCCGACCGCCTCGCCTTCAAGGAATTCCTGACCCGCGTCGCGGCGCAATACGCACAGGCGCAATCCATTGCTGGCCTGAAGATCGCCCGCCGCGCCAACGACGACCTCGCGGTGCTGGCCGAAGTCGAGCAGGCTTACGACCGCGAGCTGAAGGACATCTTCGGCCGCTTCGCGCAGCGCGGCATCGAGCTCAAGCGCGAGAAATGGGCCGACTACGTGGCCAAACTCTCGGCGCTCTACTCGCGCGAGCAGATCCTCAAGGACTACGGGACCATCGTCCCCTACACGCCGCCGCCGGGCGCGAAGTCCGCCGAGGAGGCCGATGCGCGCGAGATCTTCGGCACGTCGCTGCCGCCCAAGACAGTGGTGCTCACCTTCGACGATGGCCCGCACCCGAAATACACCGACGACATCCTGGACATCCTCAAGCGCTACGACGCGCCTGCCATCTTCTTCAACCTCGGACGCAACCTCGGCACGGTGGACGCGAGCGGCAAGGCCAGGCTGGGTGCCAACGCAGCCGTGGCCAAGCGCGTGCTCGCGGCCGGCCACCTGCTCGCCAACCACAGCTACACCCACAGCGTGATGGCCAAGATGGGCGATGACGCGGTCCGCAGCGAGACCGTCAACACCGAGGCGTTGCTGGACGCCGAAGGCCGTGCGCCGACGCCGCTGTTCCGCTTTCCGTACGGCGCGCGCAATGAATCGGCACTGGCCACGGTGGAATCGCTCAAGCTGCACTCGATGATGTGGACGGTCGATTCGCTGGACTGGGCCGACCCCGTGCCCAAGTCCATCGCCGAGCGCGTGCTGGCCGAGGTGGACAAGGCGCAGCGCGGCATCATCCTCTTCCATGACATCCAGGGTCGCACGGTGCAGGCCCTGCCGGTGGTGCTGGACCAACTGGTCGCCGACGGCTACCGCTTCGCCACCTGGCGCGACGGCCACTTCGTCGTGAGCACGCCGCGCCAGGGCGGCTCGGACGCGGCGCTGGCCGCGGCCTCGGGCGACAGCCTCTACCGCGACAGCCATGCGCTCATCGTCGGCATCGACCAGTACGCCAAGTGGCCGGGCCTGCACCATGCCGTGAAGGACGCGAAGGCGATGCAGGACGCGCTGGTGAGCCGCTTCGGCTTCAAGCCGGAGAACGTCACCGCGCTCTACGACGCAGAGGCGACACGCGCCAACATCCTGCGTGCGCTCAACGACAAGCTGGCCGATGCCAAGCGCGTGAAGCGCGACGACCGCGTGATGGTGTTCTTCGCCGGCCATGGCGGCACGCGCAAGCTCACGAGCGGCCGCGACGTGGGCTACCTCATCCCTGTCGATGCATCGATCACCGACTTCTCGTCGGATGCCATCTCCATGCCGCAGCTGCAGGAGGTGGCCGAGGCGATGTCGGCCAAGCATGTGCTCTTCATGGTCGATGCCTGCTACTCGGGCCTCGGTCTCACGCGCGGCGGCGCGGTGAAGTCGGCCAACTTCCTGTCCGACAACGCACGCCGGCTGGGACGCCAGATGATCACCGCGGGCGGCGCGGACCAGCAGGTGGCCGACGACGGCCCGGGCGGCCATTCGGTGTTCACCTGGACGGTGCTCCAGGCTTTGGGCGGCAAGGCCGACTTGAACGGCGACGGCGTGATCACGAGCACCGAGCTCGCGGCCTACGTCGCTCCATCGGTGTCCGCCATTGCGCACCAGACGCCGGCTTTCGGCAGCCTGCCGGGTTCGCAAGGCGGCGAGTTCGTGTTCGAGCTGCCGGTGGAGCGAGAAGCATTGAGCGGCGACACACGCCAGCTCGATGCCGACGCGAGCAAGCTCGCCAAGCGCATCGACGACGCCAAGACCGCGGCGCTTCAACCGCAGGCCGCGCCCGGCGCGAAGGCCGCCAGCGCCGTGCAGGTGACGCTCAGGAACCTCGACGGCGGCGAAACGAAGATCTCCATGCCCGCGGCCTCCGAGCTGCCGCCGCGCGTGGCCGCCCAGCGCGCCAACGACCGCGGTCTCGCGTTGTACCGCGAGCAGCGCTACGACGACGCCGAGCAGGCTTTCACCGAGGCGCTGAAGTGGAACCCCAAGTTCGCGCTCGCCGCCAACAACCTCGGCTTCGTGTACTTCAAACGCGGCAAGCCGGTGGAAGCCGCGCGTTGGTTCGAAAAGGCCATCGAGATCGACGGCAGCCGCGCACTCGCCTACCTGAACCTCGGCGACGCCTATCTGCAGGCAGGCGACGATGCGAAGGCGCAGGCGGCCTACACGACCTTCGTGGGCCTGAGCCCCAGGCACGTGCGAGTCGCGCAGCTGCAGGCGTGGCTCGCATCGCCGGACAAGAAGGCGAATCGGCCCATGCCTTGATGCGGTCTTGCAAGGCCGCGAGAATGGGCCGATGAACGTGAACCGCACCCACGCAGACCACACCCACGACCTCTCGCCCTTCCAGCACAGCCACCACTTCGACCGTGGCAACCGCGAAGGCGAGGCGCGCACGCGCTGGGTGCTGGTGGTCACCATCATCACCATGGCGGCGGAGATCGCCGGGGGCTGGATGACGGGCTCGATGGCGCTGCTGGCCGACGGGTGGCACATGGGCACGCATGCGCTGGCGTTGGGCGTGGCGGCCGCGGCCTATGCGCTCGCGCGCCGGCACGCGAAGGACACGCGCTTCAGCTTCGGCACCTGGAAGATCGAGGTGCTTGGCAGCTTCGCGAGCGCGCTGGTGCTGGGCATGGTGGCCGTGGGCATCGTGTTCGAGTCGGCGCTGAGGTTGTGGAAGGCGGAGCCCATCGCCATCGAGACGGCCTTGACGGTGGCGGTGATCGGGCTGGTGGTGAACCTGCTGTCGGCGTGGCTGCTGCATGGGGCGGATGACGGGCATGGGCACTCGCATGGACATGACCATGGACATGGTCACTCGCATGCAGCTCGTGACGCCCGTGAGGCCGGCCATGGGCATGGTCATGAACACGCACATCACACCCACGCTGAGGAACACCGGCATGGCGGCCACGGACACGGCGACGCCCACGCCCACGAAGCGCACGCACACCATGAGCATGCCAACCATGAGCACGCCACCCATTCATCCACCGTCGTTCCCGCCGCGCCGAAACACCACGACCTCAACCTGCGCGCCGCCTACGTGCACGTGCTGGCCGACGCACTGACGTCGGTTCTGGCCATCGGCGCCTTGTGCGCCGCGCTGTGGCTGGGCTGGTGGTGGCTCGACCCCCTGGTGGGCGTGCTGGGCGCGGCGGTCATCGGCGTCTGGGCCATCGGGCTGATGCGCGAGTCCTCGGCCATCCTGCTCGACCGCGAGATGGACCATCCGCTCGCGCATCGCATCCGCGAGGACCTGGAGGCCGACGGCGATGCGAAGGTCGCGGACCTGCACGTGTGGCGCGTGGGGCGCGACCAGTTCGCCGCCATCGCCTGCGTGGTGGCCGACATGCCGCTCGCCCCCGCGCTGTACCGCGAGCGGCTCGCGCATCACGAGCAGCTGGTGCACTTGTCGCTGGAAGTGAACCGCTGTCCGAAGGCGTGAGAAGGGCGCCGCGGCCCGCGGGCCGCACGAAACGCGCGCAAGCGTGGCGCCCATCACGAAACACGGGTTTCACCGGGCCGCCGAAGCGCCTTCGCACTGGCAACCTCCGCAGGACATGGCCATCCACTACCTCGACAAGAACGGCACCCGCGCCCAATTCGCCGATCGCAGTGCGCTCGTCGACGCGCTGCGTCGCGACATGATCTCCGGCGACACCAAGGTGTACGTGCCCGCGAAGAACGACTTCGTTGCGCTGAAGGAGCTCTTCGACATCGATCGGCTGCGCGATGGCGACACCACGCGAAAGACGGCGAGCGATGCCGCACCGCCAGCCGCCGTGCCGATCGAGCCGCGGACGCAGCGAGCGGCAAAGCCCGACGATGAACGCCCCGCCTCGCCCGCACGCACCGCCAAGCACTGGACCCCGCCCAGGAACAACAAGTCCAACGTCGCCGTCATCATCGGCGTGCTCATCGCCGCCGGCGTGGGCGGCGTGCTGATCCAGAACCAGATGGACGCGCGCCAGGCCAAGGAGGCGCAGGCGCGCAAGGAGATGGCCGACGACCTCAGCCAGGTCACGGCGCAGATTCGCAGCGGCATTGCCGAGAAACCCGCGAGCGGTGCCGCGCCGGCGGCGCCTGCTGCCACCGCGTCCGCGCCGCTCAAGACGCCGGTGGCGGTGCTGATCTCCGAGCATCTCGCGCAAGTGCAGGCCTTGTCCTCGGCACACGAGAAGGAGATCGACGCCATCGCCGGCGACCAGCTCATGACGCCCGGCTCGCTCGCCACGCGCGCCGGCATCGCCGCCAACCGGCAGAAGCTCGCCGAGATGGCGCGCTCCATCGACACCTACTTCGCGGCCGTCAAGCAATCGAAGCAGGATTACCTTCGCCGCGCCGAGGCACTGGGCGCCAAACCCACGCCGGCGCGCGACGAGAAGATGCGTCGCGTGTTCGAGTTTCTCGATCGCGCGCACCAGGCCAACCTGCACATGGTCAAGAGCATGGGCGAGATGAACGATTTCGCCGCCTTGCATCCACCCACGCTCAGCAAGGGTGCACTGGTCTTCAACAGCCAGGCCGACCTCGCCCGCTGGCGCCAGCTGTCGGCCTCGCTGCTGGATGACCAGAAGCGGCTGCAGACGCTGGAGTCCGAAGGCCGGCAGATCGAGAGCAGCTCGGCGGACGAGTTGCAGCAGCAGGTGGGCAAGCTGCGGCAGCCGGGGTGATGCTGCGACGCGTCTGCCAGGTCGCCGCGCAGTGCGGCGTGGGCGAGGTCTAATCCACCGCCACGTAGCGCCACAGATCGCGCATGAACGGATGCCGCCAGTGCCCGCTGACCCAGGGCTGCAGCAGGTCGGTCACGATGCCGTGCGAATGCGCCTTGTAGGGCATGTAGGCCACGAGCATGTTCTTGGCCTCGCGCATCACCGCGTCGCGCTCGGGGCCGTCGCTCATCACCTTCTGCTGCTCGAAGAGCCGGTCGAAGGCCGGCCATGAAAACCGCGCGTCGTTGGATTCGTTGATGTTGCGGCTGTAGGCGATGCCCAGGAAGAAGCTGCCGTCGGGCGACTCGGCGATCCAGGTGAAGCTCCACATCATCATGGCGCCGGCGCGGCTCATCTTGAGCAGGTCGGGCCAGTTCGCGATCTCGAAGCGGATGCGCAGGCCCACCGCCGCCATCTGCTTGCGCCACAGCTCGGTGATGGCGCGCGAGCGCTGGTCGGGCGCCGTGGACAGCCGCAGCACGAGCGGGCTGCCGTCGGGCATTTCGCGAAAGCCGTCGCCGTCGCGGTCCACGTAGCCGTAGGTGTCCAGCAGCGCCATCGCCTTGAGGCGGTTGTGCTCGCTCATGGTGCTGCGGTAGTGCTCGTCATAGCCCGAGGTGAAGGGCGCGACCACCGACTGCGCGGGCACCGCCTGGCCATGCTCGATGAGCTCGCGCCGCTCGTCGTCGTTCAGCGCGAGCGCAACCGCCCGGCGCAGCGCCACCTTCTGCGGCGAGTAGCCGCCGACGGTCGGGTCCTGCATGTTGAAGAAGGTCATCAGCATGTCCGCGCGCGGTGCCGTCTGCGCGCGCACCCGGCGCCGCTCGAGGTGGGGCGCGAGGCGGCCATTGGGAATGGCCAGCCGCGCGAATTCGTTGGGCAGCTCCAGCACGTCCTGCTGGCCGTTCAGGAAGGACAGCCAGCGCGGCTGCGATTCGATGATCACGCTGATCTGCACGCGGTCGACCTGCGGCAGCCGCTTGCCACGCAGCTCGCGCGCGATGGCCTCGGCCTGCGTGTCGCCCGGCGTGGGCGTGCCATCGAAGACCTGCTCCCGGAAGCGCGGGTTGCGCACCAGCTCGATGTAGGACTGGCGCCGCCAGGTGCCCAGGCAGAACGGGCCCGTGCCGACCGGGTGCGCCGCGATGTCGTCACCGTAGGCGTCCACCACCTCGCGTGCCATCGCGCCGGTGAGCATCGGGCTGGCGAAGTTGAAGAGCATGCGCGGCTGCGGCTCCGCCAGCCGCAGCTCGAAGCTGTAGCGGCCCAGCGTGCGCAGGCCTTCGACCTCGGTGTCGTAGTCGAAGCGCGTCTTGGTCTTGAGCGCGCGTTCGCGCAGCGCCGACAAGCCCAGCACCTTCGCGTTCTCGAACACGTACAGGTGTTCGCTGTTGTTGCGCGGGTCGTAGTGGCGCTTGATCGCGTAGACGTGGTCTTGCGCGACGAGCTCGCGCGGCACGCCCTTGAAAGCCGGGTCGTCTGCGAAGAAGATGCCCGGCCGGATGTGGAACACGAAGCGCTTGAAGTCCGACGACACCTCGGGCATGGCTGCGGCAGTCTGGGGCTTGAGCGCCACCGGCCGCGCGACGTAGTCGTAGGTCAACGGCGACTCGAAGATGCTCGAGAGCACCATGGCGGAGTTGATGTCGCCCACCTGCGGCGGATCGAAGCCCGTCTCCGCGGCGCGGAAGCACACGCGCAGCGTGCGCGGTTCGCGCTTGGCATGGTCTGGCGGGGGCGCGGCCGACGCGCGAGCCGAGACGGTGAGTGCCGCCGAAGCCCGGAGCCATTCGCGCCGGTCCATGGTGCTCAGCCTTTCGCGCGGGCTTTGCTGGTGTCGATGTCCACGTACTGCCACCAGTCCAGCCAGAACGGCGGCCGCCGGTAGCCGACGACTTCGGGATAGCTCATGTCGGTGAGGATGCGGTGCGCGCTGATCCGGTAGGGCGCGTACGAGACGAGCAGCTTGGTGGCCTCGTCGAACTGCGCCTGCCGTTCGGGCCCGTCGGGCAGCAGGCTCAGCCGGTCGTAGATGTGGTCGAAGGCCGGCAGGCTGAAGCGCGCGAGGTTGCCCTTTCCGACCGAGCCGCCGTAGGCGCGCTCCAGCGAATCCTTGCCGTCCGGCCCCGCGGCGGTGCTGGCCACGCGCCACAGCATGAACTTGCCCGCGCGCACCGCCTTCAGGTTCTCCGGCCACTGCGCAATCCGAAACACCACGTGCAATCCGATCGCATCCATGTCCTTCTTCCACAACTCGTCGAGTTCGCGCGTCGTCTGGTCGGACTGGGAATTGAGCTCCAGCACGAGCGGGCTGCCGTCGGGCTGCTCGCGCCAGCCGTCGCCGTCGCGGTCGACGTAGCCGAACATGTCCAGCAGCGCGCGTGCCCTGGCGGGGCTGTACTCGCCCATCTCCGTGCGCAGGTCGGCGCGGTAGCCGAGGGTCATCGGCGACATCAGCGACATCGCGCGGATGGCCTGGCCGCGGCGGGCGATCGCGATCTCGCGGTCGACGTTGTTGGCGAGCGCCATCGCGCGCCGCAGTGCGACCTTCTCGGGCGTGTAGCCGCCGATGACCGGGTCTTCCATGTTGTGCACCAACAGCAGCACGTCGGCCGCGAGGACGCGGTAACCCTGGATGCCCTTCTTCGCCAGGCCCGGCGCGACCTTGCCGCCCGGCATGGCCTGCCCCACGTAGTCGTTGGGCAGGCGCTCGAGGAAGTTCTGCTCGCCGTTGAGGAAGGACAGCCACCGCGGCTGCGGCTGTTCGATGATCGCGATCTCCACCCGGTCGACCATGGGCAGGCGGCGGCCTTTCAGGCGCTGCAGCAAGGCCTGGCCTTCGGCGTCGTCGGCGTTGGGTTCCGCGTCGTAGAAGTCGTCGCGGTAGTTGGGGTTGCGTTCGAGCACGATGCGCGAGCTGCGCCGCCACTCGGCCAGCCGGAAAGGGCCGGTGCCCACCGGATGCGAGGCGATCTGGTCGCCGTAGTGCTCGACGACCTCGCGCGCCACGGCACCGTAGATGTCGCGCCCCGTCCACGTGTACAGGTGGCGGGGCCGCGACTCGCGCAGCTTCACTTGAAGGGTGTACCGGTCCAGCGCCTTGATGCCTTCGACTTCGCGGTCGATGTCAAACGGCTTCTTGGTCTTGAGCGCCTCCTCGCGCAGCTCGCGCAAGCCGATGATTCCCTCGTCCTCGAGGTTGGACTGCGCAGGCGACTTCAGTGCCGGGTCGTAGATGCGCTTGATGGAATAGACGTAGTCCTGCGCGACGAGCTCGCGCTTCTTGCCCTTGAAGGCCGGGTCGTCGGCGAAGTGGATGCCGGGGCGAATCCGGAAGGTGTAGGTGCGGAAGTCCGCCGAGACTTCCGGCATGGCCGCTGCCGTGCAGGGCTTGACCTTGAACGGCCGCGCGAGGTGATCGTAGGTGAGGAGCGCCTCGAACAGGTGCGCAGTGATGGCGCGCGAGTAGATGTCCGCGATCTGAGCCGGGTCGAACCCCGTCTCGGCGGACGGGAAGGCATAGCTCAGCACCTTCAGCGGCTGGGCGCCCGCTGCCTGCGCGATCTCGCTGATGAGGGGCGACGCACCGAGCAGCAGCGCGGCCTGCGATCGGGCGATGAAGGAACGGCGGTCCATGGTCAGTGTCTTGTTGTGCTGAGCAGGCTCTCGTCGATGTCCACGTACTGCCAGAACTGGCGGCCGAAGAGCGGGCGGCGGTAGCCGATCAGCCAGGGTTGGGTCAGGTCGGTCAGGATGCGGTGGACGTTGTACTTGTGCGGCGCATAGGCGGTGACCAGGGCCTGCGCCTCTCGCAGTGCGGCAAGGCGCTCGGGGCCGTCGGGCAGCACTTGCATGCGGTCATAGAGTTCGTCGAAGCGCTTGAGCTTGAAGCGCGGCAGGTTCTGCCCCCCCGCTGCCGGCCCGTAGAGGATCTCGAGAAATTCCCGGAACTCGGGCGACGACGCCGAATAACCGAGGCTCCACATCATGAGGCGGCCAGCCCGCGCGGACTTCAGCTGCTCGGGAAACTGCGCGGGCCTGAAGACGACGCGCACGCCGATCGCATCCATGCTCTTCTTCATCACTTCGTCGAACTGGCGGTAGATGCTGTCGGTCAAGGTCGACGACTCCAGCGCGAGCGGGCTGCCGTCCGGCATGTCGCGCCAGCCGTCGCCATTGCGGTCGACGTAACCATACATGTCGAGCAGCGCCTTGGCGCGCGCCGGGCTGTAGTCGCTCGCCTCGCTCTTGTAGGTGGGGTCGTAGCCGGCGGTGCCGGGCGGCACCATCGATTGCCCCGGCACCGCCTGTCCGCGGCGGATGTTGCGGATTTCCGCGCCGATGTCGTAGGCGAGTGCGACTGCCCGGCGCAGCGCCACCTTGTCAGGCGTGTAGCCTCCCACCAGCGGGTCTTCCATGTTGAAGTAGATGAGCGTGATGTCCGGGTTGACGACGCGTTGCATCGCGATGCCGCGGCGGGCGAGGTGCGGCGCCAGCTTGTCGTTGGGCGCGGCGATCGGCATGAGGTCGGGGGGCACCGGCCACAGCAGGTCGAAGTCGCGGTTGAGGAAGGACAGCCAACGCGGCTGCCCTTCCTCGATCACCGAGATCTCCACGCGGTCGACCATCGGCAGCCTGCGGCCTTTCAGGCGCTGGGCGATGGCCTGCCCGTCAGCGTCGTCGGCGTTGGGTTCCGCATCGAAGATTTCCTCGCGGAAGTTCGGGTTGCGCTCGAACACCATCTTCGAGCTTCTGCGCCACGACGTCAGCCTGAAGGGGCCGGTGCCCACCGGATGCTCCGAGATGTGGTCGCCGTAGGCCTCGACCACCTCGCGTCCGACGGCCCCGAACGGGCTGTGGTCGGCCAGGGCGTACAGGAAGCGCGGGCGCGGCTTGGCGAGCTTGAACTGCAAGGTGTAGCGGTCCAGTGCGCGCACGCCCTCGACCTCGCGGTCGTAGTCGAAAGGCTTGCCGGTCTTGATCGCTTCCTGGCGAAGCTCATCGACCCCCAGCACGCCTTCCTGCGCGAAGGTCGTGTAGCTCCCGCTCTTGTTGGCCGGGTCGTAGGGCCGCTTCCAGGCATACACATAGTCGGCCGCCACGAGCTCGCGCTTGGCGCCCTTGAACACCGGATCATCCGAGAAGTAGATGCCCGGCCGCAGGCGGATGGTCCAGGTCTTGAAATCGTCCGAGACCTCGGGCAGGGCGGCCGCGGTGTTGGGCTTGACCTTGAACGGCCGCGCGAGATAGTCGTACTTGTAGGGCGCCTCGAAGATGTGCGAGTTGACGATGCGCGAATAGAGGTCGGTGACCCTCGCGGGGTCGAAGCCGGTCTCCGCGGCCGGGAAGGCATAGCGCAACACCTTGGGGCGCGCCGAGCCTTCGGCGCCTGCATGGCCGGCCCACGCGAGCACCGTCGCGATCACCGCAACCCGCCATCGGTTCATCACTTCCCGAGCCTTTGCTGCATGTCCACGTCGATGTCCACCCACTTGAAGAATTCCCGCAGGAACACGTTGCGGTGGTAGCCGATGACCCAGGGCTGGGCGAGGTCGGTCCAGATGGGGTGCACGTGCAGCTTCTGCGGCATGTAGGCCACGAAGATGCGCTGCAGCTCGTCCAGCGCGGCCTGCCGCTCGGGGCCGTCGGGCAGGCGTTTTTGCAGCTCGAACAGGCGGTTGTAGGCCGGCAGGTCGAAGCGCGACTTGTTGCTCTGGCCCTTGCTCGGGCCGTAGCCGAGCGAGACGAAGGTGTCGCCGTCGGGCGCACCGGCGCTCCAGTTCACCTGCCACATCTGCAGCCTGCCGGCGCTGGACTGCTTGAGGTTCTCCGGCCACTGCGAAATCTTGAAGTTGATGCGGATGCCGATCGCATCCATGTTCTTCTTCCACTGCTCGGCGCGCTGGCGCGACAGCCCGTCGGACTGCGTCGCCTGCTCGATGACGAGCGGGCGGCCGTCGGGCATGTCGCGCCAGCCGTCGCCGTCGCGATCGATGTAGCCGTACATGTCCAGCAGCGCCTTGGCGCGGGCCGGGTCGTAGTCGCTCATCTCGGTCTTGAGCGTTGACGAATAGCCCCAGGTGCTGGGCGAGATCGGGCCTTGCGCGGGAATCGCCTGGCCGCGGTAGACGAGCCGGATCTCCTTGTCCACGTCCACCGCCAGCCCGATGGCGCGGCGCAGCGCGACCTTGTCGGGCGTGTAGCCGCCCACCACCGGGTCTTCCATGTTGAAGTAGGTGAAGCCCACCGACGCGCGCGGGTAGCGCACCATCGTGATGTGCTTCTTGCGCAGGCTGGGCGCGAGCTGGTTGTTGGGCATCACGATATGGGCGAAATCGGTCGGCACCTCCCACATCACGTCGTGCTCGCCGTTGGCGAAGGCGAGCCAGCGCGGCTGGTTCTCCTCGATGATGGACACCTCCACCCGGTCGATCATCGGCAGGCGCTTGCCCTTGTTGGCCGCCACCGCCGCTTGCGCCAGTGCGTCGTCGGCCGGGGCTTCCTCGTTGTAGTACATCTCGCGAAAGCCGGGGTTCTTCTCGAGCACGATGCGCGACGCCCGCCGCCAGGCCGCAAGCTGGAAGGGGCCGGTGCCCACCGGATGCTCCATGATCTTGTCGCCATAGGCCTCGACGACCTCGCGCGCCACCGCGCCCCACACCGAACCGTCGGTGAACTCCAGCAGGATGCGCGGGCTCGGCTCGGTGGTCTTGAGCTGGAAGGTGTAGCGGTCGAGCGCTCGCAGGCCCGGCACCTCGCGGTCGTAGTCGAAGGGCTTCTTGCTCGCGATCGTCTGCGCGCGCAGCTCGTTGAGCCCGAGGATGCCGGCCTTCTCGAGGATGTAGAGGTTGTTGCTTTTCCAGCGCGGGTCGAAGTGTCGCTTCCACGAATACACGTAGTCGGCGGCGACCAGTTCGCGCTTCTTTCCGCCGAACGCCGGGTCGTCGGTGAAGTAGATGCCCGGCTTCACGTGGAAGGTGAAGGTCTTGAAGTCCGCACTCATCTCGGGCAGCGATACGAGGGTGTTGGCGCGATAGCGCACCGGCCGCGCGAGCAGCTCGAACTCGAGCGGCGCATCGAAGATGGCCGCGGCGAGGGTGCGCGAATAGAGGTCGGAAATCTGCGCCGGGTCGAAGCCGGTCTCGGCGACGCGAAAGGCGTAGCGCAACACCTTGGGGCGCGAGGGCGCATCGGCGGCGTGCGCCGCGCCGGCCAATTCGGCGATGCCGGTGAGCAAGGCCAGCGTGAACATGAAGGCCCGTGTCAGGCCGCGCCGCATCATCGAAAGTCACTCCTTGTGGGATGCATGCCTCGAAGCGCGCTGCAAGCGCCCCGGACAGGCCGCGAAGTCTAGTGGCGGGCGCAGGGCCCGCGCCACCGGACAGACCCGGCCACGGCATGCAAGTTGCATCCCAACCCCACGCGCTTCAGGGCAAACGCTGTGCATTCGCGGGGCAGGCGGCGCTTAGACTCGCCAGCGCTGCGAATCCAGCCCCAAGGCCTGGCGGGAAGCTGCCCCACCGGGTGGCATAGACCACATGGCCGGCCCGATGTTTCATCTTCTCCACCCGAGACACAAACCCTCATGGCCGCCTACCTGATACGGCGCCTGCTGCAAATCATCCCGACGCTGATCGGGGTCGTGCTGCTGGTGTTCTTCCTCTTCAAGTTCTTCGGGGGCGACCCGGCCGAGATCATCGGCGGGCTCAACGCGACGCCGCAACAGGTCGATGCGATCCGCGAACAGCTGGGCCTGAACCGTCCGTGGTGGGTGCAACTGGGCATCTATTTCAAGAGCATCGTCACGCTGGACTGGGGCCGCAGCTGGGCCACGCAGGAGGCGGTGAGCAACATCTTCGCGACGCGGCTGCCGGCCACGCTCACGGTGATGTTCCCCATCCTCATCCTCGATGCGCTGATCGCACTGCCGATCGCGATGTGGGTGGCCTACCGCCGCGGCTCGCTCGCCGACCGCACGATCATGGTGATCACCACCGTCGCGCTGTCGGTCAGCTTCCTCGTCTACATCATCATCGGCCAGTACGTCTTCGGCTTCCAGCTCGGCTGGTTCCCGGTGCAGGGCTGGAGCGACAGCACGCTCACCAACCTCACGACCTACGTGCCGCTGCCGGTGGCGCTGGCGCTCCTGGTGGGCGTGGCGCCGCAGACGCGGCTGTACCGCACCTTCTTCCTCGACGAGCTGGGCCAGGACTATGTGCGAACCGCGCGCGCCAAGGGCCTGGACGAGAAGCGCGTGCTCTTCAAGCACGTGCTGCGCAACGCGACGATTCCCATCCTCACGCAGCTGGGACTGGCGCTGCCGGGCGTGTTCATCGGCTCCTTCCTGATCGAGGTGTTCTTCTCCATCCCGGGCCTCGGCCGCGAGGTGATCCTCGCGGTGAACCGCAGCGACTATCCGGTGCTGCAGGCCTTCACCGTCTATCTCGCGATGCTCACGATGCTCATCAACCTCGGCGTGGACATCCTCTACAAGCTGGTCGATCCGCGGGTGGTCCTCAAATGAGCGCAGTCCTCGATGGTTCTTCCGCGAAGGCTCGTTCGGGCGCCGACCGCTCCGAAGGCGTGTGGCATGCGGCCTGGCGGCGGCTGCGCGCCGACCGCGTGGGCATGGTGTCGCTGGGCATCGTGCTCTTGTTCGTGCTGCTGATCGTGCTGAGTGCGCTCGGCCTGGTGGCGCGCGGCTGGCAGAAGGAAGTCGGCGTGCCCAGCGCGCCGCCCACCATCCTCGGGCCCGCGGCCAAGACGGAGAACACCGCCATCGCCGTGCCCAAGGGCCCGAACGTGGACATCTCCGCCGTCGACCCGCTCGCCCCGCGCTACAAGGAATGGGAAGAGCGTGCCGCGAAGTTCAAGGCCGAGGAAGTGGTCAAGTCCGAGACCCTGCCCTTCGGCGGCGACCGGCTCGGCCGCGACGTGCTGGCCAAGGCGCTCAAGGGCACCCAGACCTCGGTGATGGTGGGCTTGCTCGGCGCCATCGCGGCGACGGTGATCGGCACGCTGCTGGGCGCGCTGGCCGGCTTCTTCGGCGGGCGCGTGGGCGATGCGCTGGAGTGGGTCTACAACGTCTTCACCGCCATCCCGACCATCCTCTTGCTGCTGTGCTTTGCCGCGGCGGTGGAAAGCAACCCGCTGCTCAAGTCGGTGATCGGACGCGGCATCGCGAGCGTCGCGCTCATCCTGTCGCTGGTGGGCTGGACGGACGTGTACCGCCAGGTGCGCGCCGAGTTTCTCAAGCACTCGGTGCGCGATTACGTGCGCTCGGCCGAGGCGATCGGCGCCAGCACCGCGTCGCGCATGTTCCGCCACATCCTGCCCAACGTGAGCCACGTCATCCTCGTGCGCATGTCGCTCCTGGTGGTGTCCTTCATCAAGTTCGAGGTGATCCTGTCGTACCTCGGCCTGGGCGTGGGCGTGGACAGTGTCTCGTGGGGCACGATGCTCTCGGAAGCGCAAAGCGAGCTGATCCTCGGGCAGTGGTGGCAGCTGGTGGCGGCCACGGCCTTCATGGCGGTCTTCGTCACCGCCTTCTCGCTCTTCACCGACGCCTTGCGCGATGCGCTGGACCCCAAACTGCGCGGACTGGAATAAGCCATGCTGCTGAGCATTCAAGACCTGCGCGTCTCCTTTCGCATGGGCGCCGTCGACGGCGTCATGCAGCGCCAGCAGGCGGTCGGCCGCGACGATGTCGGCGTGAGCTTCGACGTGCCGGAGAACACCACCGTCGCACTGGTGGGCGAATCGGGCTCGGGCAAGAGCGTGACGGCGATGTCCATCCTCAACCTGCTGCCCGACAACGCCGAGCGGCAGGGCGTCATCCGCTTCCAGGACCGCGACATGCTCGCCGCAAGCGTGGCCGAGCTGCAGGCCATGCGCGGGCGCGAGATCGCCTGCGTGTTCCAGGACCCGATGACCTCGCTGAACCCGGTGTTCACCGTCGGCAACCAGCTGTGCGAACCGCTGGTGCGCCACCTGGGGCTGACGCGCCAGCAGGCGCTGGCGCGCGCCGAGGCGCTGCTCAACGAAGTGGGCCTGCCGGAGCCCAAGCGCCGGCTCGCTGCCTATCCTCACGAGCTCTCGGGCGGCCAGCAGCAGCGCGTGATGATCGCGATGGCGCTGGCCTGCGAGCCCAAGCTGCTGATCGCCGACGAGCCGACCACCGCGCTGGACGTGACCATCCAGCGACAGATCATGGAGCTGCTGGGCAAGCTCAAGACGCAGCACCGCATGAGCGTGCTCTTCATCAGCCACGACCTGGGCGTGGTGGGCGAAATTGCCGACCACGTGGTCGTGATGCGCCAGGGCACGGTGCGCGAGCAGGGGCCGGTGGCGCAGATCTTCGCGAGCCCGCAGGACGCCTACACGCGTGCACTGCTCGCCTGCCGGCCGACGCTCGGCCACCGCGCCGCGCGGCTGAGGGTGATCGACGACCACATCGCCGGCCGTGAAGGGCTCGCTGCGGGCAAGCCCAAGGACCCCGATGCCCCGGTGATCATCGAGGCGACCAGCCTCACCAAGAGCTTCTGGTTGAAGTCCGGCGTCTTCGGCCGCAAGGAGTTCCAGGCGGTGCGCGGCGCGAGCTTTGCCCTGCGGCGCGGCCACACGCTGGGCGTGGTGGGCGAGTCCGGCTCGGGCAAGACGACCATGGGCCTCACGCTCTTGCGCTTGCACGAGCCCAGCGGCGGCCCGACCGGCGGCCGCGTGATGTTCGACGGCCGCGACCTGCTGAGCATCCCCAGGCACGAGATGCTGCCCGTGCGCCGGCGCATCCAGGTGGTGTTCCAGAACCCCTACGCCAGCCTCAACCCGCGCTTCACCATCGGGCAGACGCTGATCGAGCCGATGACCATCCACGGCGTGGGCACCGACGCCGCCGACCGAGAGGCCCGCGCCCGCGCACTGCTCGCCAAGGTCGGCCTGGACGAGAGCGCGATGCACAAGTACCCGCACGAGTTCTCCGGCGGCCAGCGCCAGCGCGTGGCCATCGCCCGCTGCCTGACGCTGAACCCGGAGGTGCTGGTGCTCGACGAGGCCGTGAGCGCTCTGGACGTGTCGGTGCAGGCGCAGGTGCTCAACCTCTTGAAGGACCTGCAGGACGAACTCGGCCTGTCGTACATCTTCATCAGCCACGACCTGGCCGTGGTGCGCTTCATGGCCGACGAGGTGCTGGTGATGAAGGACGGCGAGGTCGTGGAGCAGGCGCCGATGGAGGAGATCCTGGACCGGCCGAAGCAGGAATACACCAAGCGCCTGATGGGCGCGATCCCCCGGGGGTACGTGGGGCCCCCCAGTCGCTGACGGCCGCCTAGCGGGCTGGCAAAGCCAGTCCCGCGGGCGTGGCTTGAAGGTGCGCGTCGCTTCGCTTGCTTGTGTAAAAAATCTGGGATGTGGGTCTGTAGCTGGATGACACTACGGTCCACTACAAAAACCGCGATTGACATTTCGCACGATCGTGCTAAATTGATTTTGTGGAAACCAAAACCCATCGCAGCGGGCTCACCCTCACGGCCATCGTCGACACCGCCGTCACCATGGCGGCCGAGGAGGGGCTCGAAAGCATCACCATCGGTGAGGTGGCCAAGCGCCTGGGCCTGAGCAAGAGCGGCGTGTTTTCCCGCGTGGGCTCGCGCGAGGCGTTGCAAATCGCCGTCATCGAGGCCTACGACGCCCGGTTTCTCCAGGATGTGTTCGTCCCCGCCATGCGCGAGCCGCGTGGCCTGCCGCGGCTGAATGCCATCATGCGGCTGTGGCTCACGCGGGCGCGCGACGTGGAGATCCGCCAGGGTTGCATCTACTGCGCCGGCGCCTTCGAGTTCGACGACCGCGAAGGCCCGCTGCGCGACAAGCTGATGGAAGGCATCATGGGCTGGCGCACCGCGCTCAAGCGCTGCGTCATCCAGGCGATCGATGCCGGCCACCTGCGCCCGGACATCGACGCCGACCAGCTCGTCTTCGAGATGGACGGCCTGTTCGTCGCCCTCATGCGCGACGCCCGTTTTCTCCGCGACCCCCGCGCTGCCGACCGCGCCTGGGTGGCGTACGAGCGGATGATCCGCTCGCTCCAACCTGCCAGCGCCGAATCCGGCGCCGCGCAGGCCTGACCGGCCGGAAAGCCCACGATGTCCGAGGTTCATGAAACCAGGTCGTCGAGCCTGCTCCAATTTCGCACGATCGTGCGAACTATAAAGGAAATGCCATGTTGATCGTCTTGTTTGCCCTGCCCTTGATTGTCGTCGCCACGGGTGCCGGCCTCGCCCTTCGACGGATGTGGCGGGCGCTGCCGCGCAGCAACCGTGATTTCGGCCTGTTTTAATTTCGCACGCTCGTGCGATATGTAACCAGAGTTTCACGCGACCTGTCCGAAGGAATCTCGCCATGACCTCCTCCAGCACGTCCACCCCTGCCAATCCTGCCGCGGCCTTCTACGCAGCGAGCCGCGTCGCCCAGGGCCTGGGCCTTGCGCTGCGCACGCTCGACGCGATGGCACCGTCGCTGGGCACGCGCGCCGCCCTGCGCCTGTTCTTCACCCCGCTGCCCTGGAAGTTCGCGATGCGCCGCGCCGTCCCCGCGCCGTGGTCCGTGCAGCGCTGGCCCTTCGAGGGCACCGAGGTGGCGGCCTACCGCCGCAGCGACGTCGAAGCCGGCCGGCCGGTTGTCCTGCTGGTGCATGGCTGGGCGGGCAGCGGGCTGCAGATGCGCGCGGTCGGCGACGCGCTCGCCCATGCCGGCCTCGACCCGGTGCTGCTCGACTTCCCGGGCCATGGCCGCAGCGGCGGTTGGCGCTCGACCCTGCCGCAGTTCACGCGCGCCATCTATGCCGCCGCCTCCCGGCTCGGACCGCTGCATGGCCTCGTGGCCCATTCGCTGGGCGCCCTGGCCGCCATGCACACGGCGGCGCGCGGGCTGCCGGTCGAGCGCCTCGTGCTTCTGGCGCCGTCCGCGCCGCCGGCGCTCTTCCTGCGCTGGTTCGCCGGCAGCTTCGGCCTGCACCCCACCGTGCCCGAGCGCATGCGCGATCGCATCGAGGTGGTGGAGGGCGTGCCGCTGAACCAGTTCGAACCCGACTGGCTGGGCGAACGCATCGACCACCGGACGCTTCTCGTCCACGACGAGGCCGACAAGGTGTCACCACTTGCGTCTTCGCACCGGATCGTGCGCGCCTTGCCGAATGCCGCACTGCACACCACGACGGGGCTCAGCCACACCCGTGTCTTGGGCGATCCGGCCGTGGTGGTGCAGGTGCTGCGGCATCTCCTGCCCTCCGAGCGCTGACACATCCAGTCGTCGCAAGTAACAACGTTTCACGTTTTCGTCAGCCTTCGGTAGGCCCAAGACGACCGAACAGACGGAATTTGTCCGGGAAGGCGTCGGAAGCACGCCTCGAAGCGTGAATCACGCTGGCACAAAAACTGCGCTTGTTGTGGCACTGGCATAGACCACCGCTGTCCATGCCGAACACATACAGGATGTCGTTGAAATGTCGCTCAGCAAACGTTCGCGTTCCACCGCCGCACCCAAGGCCCGCCGCGCGTCACCTTCGTGCCGCAACGGCGTGTCCTCGGTGCTGCGCCTGGCCCAGCCGGCCACGCCTCGCTTCCCTTCCAAGATCGATATCGAAGGCTGGGTGAGCCGCGCCGCCAGCGCGCTTCGCCTGCCGCACGTTCCGCAGTTTGCCCCCAGCGACTTCGCTGGCTGATTCCGGAGTCCACCATGCCCACCACCTTCGTCCCGCGCGCGCCTTCGGTGCTCGCACGTGCAGCCGCCGAACGCGAACAGGTTCGACGCGCCAATGGCCCGACGCAGACCAGCGTGGGCCGATCCTTCCAGGTTCTCCAGAACAGCCGCGCCCCCGCGCAGCTGAGCCTGTTTCTGCGCCCAGGCGCTGTCGACGTCAAGTGAAGAAGCACTCACTGATCGATTGACGTCCAGGGGAGCGGGCAATCCGGGGTAGGAGAGAGCGAGTCCCCGGCTCCCTGTCCCGCTCCCCTTCTTTTTTGGCCCTGTCCCTCAGGGCCAACCCGAGGTGCACGACGCTTCGCGGCGCCTGCGTGCGCATCGCGCCGCACGGCGCTTCGCTTTCACATCCTCGACACCTACACTGGTTCGCGCCCATCCGGCGCCGCACAAAACCAAGATCGAGGAGCAAGAACCCATGGCTTTGATCCCCGCCTGGCGCGTCGTCGATGCGCAACCCGGCCGCGTCGTCGCGCCCGACGAACGCCTGCCCTGGCCGCAGACCGCGGCGCTCGGCGTGCAGCACGTGATCGCGATGTTCGGCGCCACGGTGCTCGCCCCCATCCTCATGGGCTTCGACCCCAACCTCGCCATCCTCATGAGCGGCGTGGGCACGCTGATCTTCTTCTTCGTGGTGGGCGGCAGGGTGCCGAGCTACCTGGGCTCGAGCTTCGCCTTCATCGGCGTGGTGATCGCGGCGACCAAGTTCGCGGGCCAGGGGGCCAACGCGAACATCGCGGTGGCGCTGGGCGGCATCATCGCCTGCGGCGTCGTCGTGGCGCTGATCGGCCTCATCGTGCAGATGATCGGCACCGGCTGGATCGAGACGCTGATGCCGCCGGTGGTGACCGGCGCCGTGGTGGCGGTCATCGGCCTGAACCTCGCCGGCGTGCCGATCAAGAACATGGCGCACAGCGGCTTCGACTCCTGGATGCAGGCGGTGACCTTCGTGAGCGTCGGCCTGGTGGCGGTGTTCACCCGCGGCATGGTGCAGCGCCTGCTGATCCTCGTCGGGCTCATCGTCGCCAGCCTCGTGTACGCCATCCTCACCAACGGCATGGGACTGGGCACGCCGATCGACGTCAGCCGCATCGCAAGCGCCGCCTGGGTCGGCATGCCCCACTTCACGGCGCCGGTGTTCGAAGGCCCGGCCATCCTCTTGATCGCGCCGGTGGCGGTGATCCTCATCGCCGAGAACCTGGGCCACGTGAAGGCCGTGAGCGCGATGACGGGCGCCAAGCTCGACGCCTACATGGGGCGCGCCTTCATCGGCGACGGCCTTTCCACCATCGTGAGCGGCGCGGCCGGCGGCACGGGCGTCACGACCTACGCCGAGAACATCGGCGTGATGGCGGCCACCAAGATCTACTCGACCGCGATGTTCGTGGTCGCGGCGCTGATCGCCATCGTGCTGGGCTTCAGCCCCAAGTTCGGTGCGCTGATCGGCACCATCGCGCTGCCGGTGATGGGCGGCGTGAGCATCGTCGTGTTCGGCCTCATCGCGATCGCGGGCGCCAAGATCTGGGTCGAGAACAAGGTGGACTTCGGCGACAACGCCAACCTCATCACCGCGGCCGTGACGCTCATCCTGGGCACCGGCGATTTCACGCTCAAGTTCGGCGACAGCTTCACCCTCGGCGGCATCGGGACTGCCACCTTCGGTGCGATCCTGCTTCACGCGCTGCTGCGGCGCGGGCGCACTGAGCGGTAAGAACGAAGAGCTTCAACCACAGAGAACACAGAGGACACAGAGCACAGTCAAGCTCAGTGTTCTCTGTGCCTCTCGGTGTTCTCTGTGTCGTGAATCGGCCGCTGCGTCAACCGATCGAGCCACGGGCCACTCACCGCTCCTCGGCCGCCGGCTGTCTCCGTCCGAACATGCCGTATCCCTCCATCCGCATCACGATTTTGTCGTGCTGGTTCAGGACTTCATGTCGGCTCTTCACCAGACCCACCTTCGGCTTCGATTGCATCGGCCGCGACTCGAGCACCGTCAGCCGCACGCGCAAGGTGTCGCCCGGGCGCACCGGCACGAGCCACTGGAGCGAGTCGATGCCGGGGGAGCCCAGGCTCGCGGCGTGCAACAAGTACTCGTCGCAGATGATGCGCATGGCCATGGCCGCGGTGTGCCATCCGCTCGCGATCAAGCCGCCGAACATGGTCCGCGCGGCGGCGTCCTCATCGAGGTGAAACGGTTGCGGATCGAATTCCGAGGCAAACCGCACGATATCTTCCCGGGTGACAACCTTGGCGCCGAATTCACGGACCTCGGCCTCGCGAAAATCCTCCCAGTACCAGGTGACGTCCTTGTCGCCGGAAATTCGAGAAGCCATGTGTTTGTCTCCAGAGGGGCAGGCAGCGGCCATCGTAGCGATGGCGGCGTGCCCGTGCACGCGCGGGCACGGGCGGTGAGACGCTGACCGTGTCGTTGCCGCTGCGACTGATCCTGCGACTGCCGCGCCACTGCCTCGTCGCCTGCGCGCTCATGCTGGGCCTGCTGGTGCCGTGCGCGCACGCGGCCAGCGCGATGCTGGAGCGCATCCTCGCCATCGAACACGACGGCGACAGCCACCCGCGCGCGGCGGCACAGGCGCTGGCCGAGCTGCTGCCGGCCACCGCGCCCTTCAGCCTCGAGCGGCTGGAGCTGCTCACCGTGCGCGGCATCCTGCTCACCCAGACCTCGGAACCCGAAGCCGCCGACGACGTCGCGCGATTGCTGGACGACTGGGCGCGCACGCCCGCGGGCGATGCCGCGGCCGCGGCGGCGGCACTCGTGCGTGCACGCGGGCTTGCTCAGCGCGGCAACCTGCAGAAGGCCGACGCACTCATCACCGAAGCCTTGCACCGCCTGCCCGCCGGCCCGGCGCCCGCCACACGGCTGCGCTACGTGTGGACGCAGGCCAAGATCAAGGACGACTCCGGCAAGCTGGAAGACGCGGTGCGCGTCTTCCACGAGGCGCTGCAGCTGGCCGACCAAGCCGGCGCGCCCTGGCAGCGCGCCGAAGTGCGCAGCAACCTCGCCTACCTCTACATGGAGGCCAAGCAGATCCCGCGCGCCAGGCAGATCAACGCCGAGGCCTTGCAGATCGCGCAGCAGGCGCAGGACTTCACCGCGCTCGGCCGCGCGCACAACATCGAGGGCATCCTGCTCGACGAGACCGGCGACCGCGAAGGCGAACGCCGCGAGATGCAGCTGGCCGTGGATGCCGCGCGCCGATCCGGCGCGAAGAACGACGAGGCGCTGTACCTCGCCAACCTGGGCGACTTCTACCTCAAGAGCGGCCAGTACAAGACGGCGCTTACGCTGTCCGAGCAGGCATTGCCGCTCACGCGCGAACTCAGGGACGTGGGCAGCGAGACGGTGGCGCTGGCCAACATCGGCCTGGCCCACATCTCGATGAAGAACTTCGAGACCGGCAAGCGCTTCGTCGAGCAGGCCATCGCGATCGACGAGCGGCGCGGCTCCATCACCGGCGTGTCGAGCTCGCTCAACGAGCTGGGCACCTACCTCGAGAAGGCGGGCGACCTGGCGGGCGCGGTGCAGGCCTTTCACCGGCACCGCCTCCTGAATGACCAGATCCTGCAGCGCGGCCAGCAAAAGGCCATCGTCGAGATGCAGGAGCGCTTCGACGCCGAGCGCCGCTCGCGCGACCTGGTGCTGCTCAACCGCGAGAACGAACTCAAGAGCGAGCAGCTGCGCCGCCGCGACCTGCAGCAGCGGCTGTGGTGGCTGCTGGCGGCCACCTTCGTGCTGTCCCTCGTGGTGCTGATCCTCCTGTACCGCCGCGTGCGCGAAAGCAACCGCGCGCTCGAGTCCAGCAACCACCAGCTGCTGGTGCAAAGCGAGCGTGACCCGTTGACGGGCCTGGCCAACCGGCGCCACTTCCAGGCGGCCATGAAGCAGCTCGCCGCCGACGGCAAGCTCGCGGGCACGGTGTTCCTCGTGGACATCGACCACTTCAAGCGCATCAACGACAACCACGGGCACACCGCCGGCGACACCGTGCTCGTCGAGATGGCGCGGCGCCTGCGCGACACGCTGCGCGAGCACGACCTGATCGTGCGCTGGGGCGGCGAGGAGTTCCTCGTCATCGTGCGCTCCCTGGCCGCCGACCAGGTCGAGGCGCTGGCCCGGCGCATGCTCGCGGCGATGGCGGGTGCCCCGGTGATGCACGGCGACAAGGCCATCGCCGTCACCGGCTCCATCGGCTTCGCCACCTTCCCCATCGAGCCCACGCTGCTCGCGGTGTCGTGGGAGCGCGCCATCAACCTCGTGGACACGGCCATGTACCTGGCCAAGGCGCACGGCCGCAACCGCGCCTACGGCGTGCGGCTCCTGCATGCGCGCGACGAATCCAAGCTGGACGACATCACCCGCTCCCTCGAGAGCGCCTGGCGCGACGGCCAGGTGGCGCTCACGCTGCTGCAGGGGCCCTCGCCCGTGAGCGAGGCGGTGGCGTGATGCGCCGCGCCGCCACGTCGATCGCCGCTGCGTGCATCGCCGCGGCCTGTCTTGCGGCGACGAGCATCGCGGCGCGGGCCACGCCGGGCGGCTACACGGCTGGTGCGCTGGACGACCGCATCGACCAGCTGGTGCTGCGCGGCTACGACCACCCGGCGGAGTCGGTGGCCGCGCTGGCGCAACTGCGTGCGGCTGGCGAGACCGCCGCGTCCGCGACGGCACGTACCGTCTCGCCTGCGATCACGCGTGACTTCATCCTGGCCCAGGCCATCGTCGAGGCCCAGGCCGGGCGGGCGGCCGAGGCCGGCACGCTGGCCGAGCAGTTGCTGTCGCTGTCGCGCGAGCAGCAGGACCCGCTCGCCGGCGCCGCCTCCAACCTCGTTCGCGCGATCGTCGCCGAGACCGCCGGCCAGCTCGACGTGGCCGCGGCGCTCGCGCAGTCGGCGGCTGTTGTCTACGAAGCCGGTTGCCCGCGCGTGAGCGCGCATGCCCTCGTGCCCAGCCAGCCGGCGCCGGCCGCGGCCGCGCCGCCTTGCGACTATCGATCCTTGTGGCGCTCGCTGCAGGTGCTGGAGCGGCGCGCGGTGAGCGTGGGCCAGCTCGCCGCCGCGCGCGAGTACGCGCAGGCCGCCTTCGACCTGGCCGACTGGGCGGGTGACGTCTACCGCAAGGCTGTCGGCCTGGGCTCGCTGGCCTACATCGCGGCGCGCAATGCACAACCCGACCAGGCTTTGCGCTCCATCGGCCAGGCGCGCCGGATGGCGGCATCGCTGAACGAACCCATGGCCATGGCCCGCGTGAAGCTCAACGAAGCGCGCGTGGCCGACCTGCGCGGCGATGCCGACGGCAACTTGCGCGCCACCGAGGAAGCCTACGGCATCGCCCAGCGCACCGGGGCCCGCCACATGACCGCCCTGTTGCAGGCCAACCTGTCGGATGTGTACGTGAAGCGCCGCCGCCCCGAGGACGCCTTGCGTGCCGCCGATGCGGCGCTGCCGGTGGTGCAGGAGTTCCACGACCTGCGCATGGAGCGCGTGCTGATCAACAACGCCGGCCTCGCCAAGATCGGGCTGCACCGCATCGCCGAAGGCAAGCAGGACCTGGCCCGCATGCTGCAGCTGTGGAAGCTGAGCGGCCAGGTGGCTGACGAGGTGCAGACCCTGCGCGAGTTCGGCGAGGCGCTGGCCGGTGCCGGCGACACGCGCGGCGCGCTGGAGCTGTACCACCGCGAGCGCGCGCTGAGCGCCGAGGTGATGCAGCGCAGCCAGAGCCTGGTGCTCAAGGAGATGCAGACGCGCTACGACGCCGAGGCCAAGCAGCGCAGCATCGACCTCGTGCGCCGCGACAACGAGGTGAAGACTGCGACGCTCACCAACCGCGACCTGATGCACCGCATCTGGCTGCTGGTGGCCGCCTTGATGGCGCTGTCGGTGGTGCTCGCGGTGCTGCTGTACCGGCGCGTGCGCGAGACCAATCGCCAGCTCGAGGCCAGCCATGCACGGCTGCGCGTGGCGAGTGAGCGTGACCCGCTCACGGACCTGGCCAACCGCCGGCACTTCCATGCGGTGATGGGGCAGGGGCACCAGGATCCGGGACAAGGCTTTTCCGGCGCGCTGCTGCTGGTGGACATCGACCATTTCAAGCACATCAATGATGGCCATGGCCATGCGGCCGGCGACGTGGTGCTGGTGGAGGTGGCGCGCCGCCTGAACGCCGCGGTGCGCGACGACGACCTGGTGGTGCGCTGGGGCGGCGAGGAGTTCCTCATCCTCGCGTCGCAACTGACGACCGAGCAGACCGACCTGCTCGCCGCGCGCGTGCTCGCAAGCGTCGGCGGCACGCCGGTGATGGCCGGCAACGCGGCGCTGTGGGTCACCGCGTCGATCGGGTATGCCTGCTTTCCGTTGCCGCCCTACAGCGTGCCCGTGCACTGGGAACAGGCCGTGAACCTGTCGGACATGGCGCTCTACACCGCCAAGAGCCAGGGCCGCAACCGCGCGATCGGGCTGGTGTCGGCCTCGGCCTCGGACGCCCAGTCGCTGCGCGCGATCGAGAGCGATTTCGACCGCGCGTGGCACGAAGGCCGGGTCGCGCTGCGCAGCACGCCGGGGCCGGGCGCGCCTGTGTGAGCGAGCGTGTACGCGGGTTGCTGAAGCTTCACCACAGAGGTCACAGAGAACGCAGAGCGAATGCTTTTCCTCTGTGTTCTCTGTGTCCTCTGTGATTCAACAAGCAGGCGAAACGTGTGGTGCATGTTTCGCTTCGGCAACCTACGGCGCCAGCAGCGCGTCGATGCATTGCAGGAATTGGCCGATGTTCAGCGGCTTGGTGAGGTAGGCCTTGAAGCCCGCCTCGCTGGCGGCAGCGATCGGCGCGGGCATCGCGTCGGCCGACAACGCGACGATGGGGATGCGCCGCAGCAGCGGGTCCGCGACGAGCCGCTGCGCGACATCCAGGCCGGTCATGTCGCCCAGGTGCATGTCCAGCAGCAGCAGGTCGGGCCGGTCGCGCTGCGCCATGGCGATCGCCTCGCGCCCGCTGCGCGCGATCAGCAGGTGGCAGTCCTCGCGCATGCGCAGCACCTCGCGCACGAGCTCCACGTTCATCGGGTTGTCCTCGGCGTAGAGGATGATGCGGCGCTGCCCCGGCGCCGCGTCCGCGGGCACTCCCTCCGCGTCGGCCTCGGGAGGCGAAGCCGGCAGGGGAAGCCCGCTGCCCGGCGCGACGGGCAGGCTGACCGTGAAGCAGCTGCCTTGGCCGGGCTGGCTCGTCACCTCGATCCCGCCGCCCATCAGCTGCACGAGCCGCTGCGTCACCACCAGGCCGATGCCGGTGCCCTCGATGCTGCTGCGTTCCGCGCCCAGCCGGTTGAAGGGCTCGAACAGGTGGGCACGCTGCTCGTGGCTCAGGCCCCGGCCGGTGTCCGTCACCTGCAGCCGCACATGCTCGCCATCGGGCGCGGCCTGCCAGCGCACGGTCACCGTGCCCTCTCGGTGGTTGTACTTGATGGCGTTGCTCAGCAGGTTCACGAGCACCTGCCGCAGCCGCAGGTGGTCGGCTTGTGCATGCGTGCCGGTGGTGTCGTTGGGGTGCGGCGGCTCGACGCGGATGCGCACCTGGGCGTCACGCGCAGCGGTGGCCACCAGCGCCATCGCCTCCGACACGGCGGCCTCCAGCTCTACCGTTTCCGCGGTGAGCGGCATGCCGCCGCTTTCGATGCGCGACAGGTCGAGCACGTCATTGATCATCGCGAGCAGGTGGGCACCGGCGCTCTCGATGTGCGCGAGCTTCTCCTGCTGGTCGCGGCTGAGCGCGCCGCCGCCGTCCATCTGCAGCAGCTGCGCGAAACCCAGCACGGCGTTCAGCGGCGTGCGCAGCTCGTGGCTCATGCGCGAGAGGAACTCGGTCTTCGCGGCATTGGCGCGCTCGGCCGCCTGCGCCGCGAGCAGCGCCGCCTGCGTCTGCTTGCGCGAGGTGATGTCCTCGATCACGCAGATGAAGTAGGACGGCTGGTTCGCGCCGTCGCGCACCAGCGCCACCGTGAGCGAGACCCACACCACGCCGCCGTTCGCATGCCGGTAGCGTTTTTCGACCACGTAGCTGCGTGCCTCGCCGGCCAACACGCGATTGATGTGGTGCTGGTCGAGGTTCATGTCCTCGGGCAGCGTCACGTCGGCGAAGCGCATCGTCAGCAGCTGGTCGCAGTCGTAGCCGAGGATGTCGCACAGCCGCTGGTTGACGCGCAGGAAGAGACCGTCCGGCGCCACGTGCGCGATGCCCACCGCCGCCATCTCGAAGGTGTTGCGCAGCCGCTCTTCGCTGTCGCGCAGGGCCTGCTCGGCGGCGCGCCGCGCGGCGTCCAGCTGCACCGCGTCGATGATGGCCGCGACGCTGGCGAACAGCGGCTGGAGGAAATCCACCAGCGGCTGGTCGTAGCCGCCCGCGCGGTTGGCGAGGCCCACCATGCCCACCATCTCGCCGCCGTGAAAGAGCGGCACGCCGAGAAAGCACTCGAGCGGCGGGTGGCCGCCGGGCAGCGTGCCGCGGCGCGGGTCGTGCGCGGGGTCGTTGGCGATGACCGGCTGGCCGCTCGTGATGGCCGCGCCGAAGAGCGAGGCGAGGTTGTGGAACTCGATCGGCTGGCCTTGCCGATGGCGCTGGAAGATGGCGCGGGTCTCCTCGTTCCAGCTGATGTCGGTGAGCACGAGCAGCCGCAGGAAGCGTTGTGGGGATTCGGCATCGACGACCTCGCCGATGAAGCCGTACCCGCTGCCGGTGAATTCGAGCAGGTCGGTGAGCAGCGGCTCGAAGATCTCGCGAGGCGCGGCGGCGCGGATGAATCGCGACTGCACCCGGCTGATGATGGCGCCGAGCTCGGGATATGCGTTGGGGGCGATGTCGGACTTCAAGGGCAACGCGGACTGCAGGGTGATGTCAATGTGACACAGCACGAGCGTATTGCAAGCCTCAAGTCCTTACAGGGCGATGGCGCGGTGCGACAGCTGTTGCGCTGTTCGCGCGTGGCGCGACGGGCAAGCGGCGCGCCGCCCTGAAGCCTTGCGGCCATGGGGCAAGTCCTCACCTTCGTGCGAGACGGCTTGCCACACACTGCGTGCTCAGGCCTTCGCTCCTGGCCCCACTCGCGAGAACGCCATGCTCCACGCCCACCGCCGAATGCTTCTTCTCGCTCTGGCCGCCGCGCCGCTGGCATTGCGCGCCCAGGAGCGCTGGCCGAGCCGGCCCGTGCGCATCCTCGTGCCCTTCGCGCCGGGCGGCACCACCGACATCCTCGCCCGCGCGCTCGCGCCCGAGCTGAGCCGCGCGTTCGGCCAGCAGTTCATCGTCGACAACAAACCCGGTGCCGGCGGCAACGTGGGCGCGGCGGAGATCGCCAAGTCAGCGCCCGACGGCTACAACCTGCTCATGGGCACGGTGGGCACGCACGGCATCAACCAGTCGCTGTACCCCAAGATGCCCTTCGACCCGATCAAGGACTTCGCGCCCATCACGCTGGTGGCGGGCGTGCCCAACGTGCTGGTCATCAACCCGGCCAAGGCCGAGGCGCTGAAGATCAACTCCGTGCCCGACCTCATCCGCTACGCCCGTGCCAACCCCGGCAAGCTCAACATGGCGTCCAGCGGCAACGGCACGTCCATCCACCTGAGCGGCGAGCTCTTCAAGGCGATGACCGGGACCTTCATGGTGCACTTCCCGTACCGCGGCTCGGGGCCGGCGCTGCTGGACCTGATCGGCGGCACCATGGACGTGATGTTCGACAACCTGCCCTCGGCCATGCCGCAGATCAAGGCCGGCAAGCTCAAGGCGCTGGCGGTGACGAGCGCGCAGCGCAGTGCCGCCTTGCCCGATGTGCCCACCATCGCCGAGGCGGGGCCGGTGAAGGGTTTCGATGCGAGCTCGTGGTTCGGGCTGCTCGCGCCCGCGGGGACGCCAGCGGACATCGTCAACCGCATCCAGCAGGAGACGGCCAAGGCGCTCGCCACGCCGGTCTTGAAGGAGCGGCTGCTCGCGCAAGGCGCCATCCCGAGCGGCATGCCGCCCGCGCAGTTCGCGGCCTACATCGCGGCCGAGACGAAGAAGTGGGCGGAGGTGGTGAAGGTGTCGGGGGCGAAGGTGGATTGAGCTCGGGGCGCTGGGGCGGGCGGAACGACGTTCTTTTCAACCACAGAGGACACAGAGACCACAGAGGAAATGGAAGCCTTCTGTCTTCTCTGTGGTCTCTGTGTCCTCTGTGGTTGAAAGAATTCGCCCCGAGCGGTGGGCACAATGCCGCGTCATTCACCGCGCCTTCATCCGATGATCTCCACGTCCCCGACATCGTCAGAGCCTGGTTCCGCCTGGGCGTCACCGCGCCGCGCGCTCTCGCTGCTGGCCCTGTGGCTGCTCGCCACGCTGGGCGTGCGGCCGCTGCTCCTGCCCGACGAAGGCCGCTATGCCAACGTCGCGCGCGACATGCTGCTGGGCGACGGGCTCACGCCGCTCATCAACGGGCTGCCCTTCTTCCACAAGCCACCGCTGCTGTACTGGCTGGACATGGCGGCCATGTCGGTGGTGGGCGTGAACCAGTTCTCCGCGCGCTTCGGCGCCTTCGTCGGCGCCTGGGTGATGGGCGCGGCGCTCTTCCTCGCGGTGCGGCGATGGCACGGGCCGCGCGCAGCGCTCGTCGCGCTGGCGGCGTTGGCGACCACCCCTTTCTTCTTCGTCGGCGGGCAGTACGCCAACCTCGACATGCTGGTGGGCGGCATGCTCGCCGCGACCATCCTCGCCTTCGCGCGGGCGGCCGAGGACGAGCGGCCGGCGTTGCGCTGGATTGCCATCGCGTGGCTTTTCGCGGCCTTGTCGGTGCTCGCCAAGGGGCTGATCGGCATCGTGCTGCCGGCCTTCGTGCTGGCGCCGTGGCTGTTCGTGCAGGGGCGCTGGCGCACGGTGCTGCGGCTGCTGCACCCCGTGGGCTGGGCGGTGTTCGCCGTGGTCGCGATGCCGTGGTTCGTGCTCATGCAGATGCGCTACCCGGGCTTCTTCGATTACTTCATCGTCGAGCAGCACTTCCGGCGTTTCGCGCTCACGACCTTCAACAACGTGCACCCGTGGTGGTTCTACATCGTGGCGCTGCCGGCGCTCACGCTGCCCTGGAGCCTGTGGCTGCCCGCGGCCTGGCGCGACGAATCGCTGCGCGCTGATCGTCAGCGCATGGGGCTCTACCTCTGGTGGATCGTCGTGATCGTCGGCTTCTTCTCGCTGCCCAGCTCCAAGCTCGTGGGCTATGTGCTGCCGGCGCTCGCGCCGTGGTGCCTGCTGCTGGCGATGGCGTCGATGCGCTTCGAGCGCCGGCGCCTCGCGACGCTCGGCGTGGGCGCGTCCGTGTGCCTCGTTGTCGTGGTGGCGTTGGCCGTCAAGTCACCGCACTCGTCCAAGCCGGTCGCCCAGGTGCTGGCGCAGCGCATCGCGCCGAACGACCGCGTGGTGTTCGTCGACGAGGTGTTCTTCGACCTCAGCTACTACGTGAAGCTGCCGCGGCCGGCCGTCATCGCGTCCGACTGGGCCAGCCCCGACATTCCGCGGCGCGACAACTGGCGCAAGGAGCTGTGGGATGCGGCGCGCTTCGACCCCGAGCAGGCGCGCAACGTGTTGTGGCCGATCGAGCGACTGCCGGAGCTCGCCTGCGGCGACACGGCGACGTGGTTCGTGATGCATCCGAACAACCTGCACCTGGTGTCCGGCGTCCCCGGCATCCAGCCGGTCGCGACGAACAAGGACGTGATGCTGATGCGCGCTCCGGGACGGCGCTGCTGATCATGCGTCGCTTCGTCCGCTATGCGATGGTCGGCGCGGTCGCGACCGCGGTGCACTATGCCCTGCTGACTGTCGTCGTCGAGTGGCTGAACTGGCCCGCGTGGTGGGGCTCCGGCCTTGGCGCGGTGGTGGGCGCGCAGGTGGCCTTCTTCGGCAACCGCGTGTTCACCTTCGCGCACGAAGGCGCGGTGTGGCCGGCCTGGGTGAAGTTCCAGGGTACGGCAGTGGCCGGTGCTCTGCTGGGCATGGTGATCGTCGCGGGAGCGGTGTCGCTGGGCATCCACTACTTGATCGGGCAGGTGATGGCGACCTTGGCGAGCCTGCTGCTGACGTTCGCGATCAACAGGGTGTGGACGTTTTCGTGAAGATTTTCTTCACCACAGAGCACACAGAGACCACAGAGAGCAATGCATTCCTCTGTGGTCTCTGTGTGCTCTGTGGTTGAACTGACTTCGATCTCTATGCGTGCACCCGCCACACCCGGCCCAGCGTGACCTGCGCCGCCCGCAGGTCGTCCATGAACGCATCGCCCGCGAGGTAGTCGGCCTCCGGCCCCCGCGCCTTGGCAATCGCATCGCCGACGCCATCCGCCGCACCCGGGTGGCAGAAGAGCAGCGCGCCATCGTCGGTCACCGAGCGCAGCCAGCCCTGCATCCACTGCCGGTACGACCCCGGCACGAAGTCGTAGACACCGACCAGCGTGGCGTTGTTCGCGATGCCGCGTCGCCGCAGCTCGTCGCGCAGCGCGCGGCCGCCGGTGCCGGCGATCAACGCACGCTTGATGCCGAAGCCCGGGCCGCGCACGTCGCCGGTGTTGCGCACCGCGGGCCTCACCGGCCAACGCGCGATCGCATCGAGCACGACACGGCGCACACCGGGCAGGTGATGCACATGCTGGTGCCCATCGACGAAGGCCGGCTCGCGCCCGAGCGCATCCACGAAGGCCGCATGCTGCGCGTCGAACTCGGCGGCGATGGCGTCCATGGGCAGCGCCCGCAGGTGCGCCTTCGCGATCAGCGAAGGCAGCGACGGGAACTGCGGCCAGGCGCGTCGAAGCGGCGCGCTCAGCGGCTCGCCCTCGCTCAGGTTGAAATGCAGCCCGACGTCCACGGCGTCAGGCACGTCCTTGAGCATCGGTGCCGTCTCCCGCCAGTCGCGCGCGTTCGTCAGGCACGAGGTCGCGTTGATGCGCCCACGCGCCGCCAGGTTCGCGATGCACCGCGACACGCCCGGCGACATCCCGAAGTCGTCGGCGCACAGCGCCAGCGTCTTCATGCGATGCGTTCGACGTCGGGCACGAGCGCGCCCTTGCCTGCCTCTGCGCCGATGATGTAGACGGGGCGCTGCTTGACCTCGTCGAAGATGCGGCCGACGTATTCGCCGAGGATGCCGATGGACAGCAGCTGCATGCCGCTGAACAGCATCATGCCGGTGACGAGCGTGGCCCAGCCGGGCACGTCATGGCCGTGCACGAAATGCTCGACGACGATCCATGCCGCGAAGCCCAGTGCGCCGAGCGCGATGAGCGCACCGAGCGCGCTCCACAGCCGCAACGGCAGGTTGGTGAAGGCGGTGATGCCGGTGAAGGCCAGGCGCGCGAGCGACCGGAGCGAAAAGCTGCTCTGCCCGGCCATGCGCTCGGACGGCAGGTAATCGATGATCTCCGTGCGAAAGCCCACCCAGGCGTACATGCCTTTCATGAATCGGTTGCGCTCGGGCAGCGACTTGAGCGCGTCCACGACCTTGCGGTCCATCAGGCGGAAGTCGCCGGCGTCGACCGGGATCTGCACCGACGGGTTGGCGTTGACGAGCCGGTAGAAAAGCCAGGTGCCGGCGCGCTTGGCGAAGGATTCGTCCGCGCGCGAGGACCGCGCGGCGCACACCATGTCCGCGCCCTGCACCCAGGCATCGACCATGCGGGGCAGCAGCGAGGCCGGGTGCTGGCCGTCGGCGTCCATGAGCAGCACCGCGTCGCCGTGCGCATGGTCGATGCCGGCGGTGAGCGCGGCCTCCTTGCCGAAGTTGCGCGACAGGCGCAGGTAGCGCACGCCCGGCTGCACGAGGAAGGGCAGCATCACCTGCGTGGTGTGATCGCGGCTGCCATCGTCCACGACGATGAGCTCCCAGCGTTCGGTGAGGGCCGCCAGTTGCCGCGAGACCTCGGCCACGACGACCGGCAGGTTCTCGGCCTCGTTGAAGGCCGGCATCACGCAGCTGATGGCGGGACGGGGGGAGCGGGGTGCGTCGATCATGCGGGCATCGGGTCGAATGCGAGACTGTACGACGTGCGGAGGCCGACAATCATCAGGACGATGCCGCACTTGACGATCTTCGATTCCGCCCGCTGGCGCGCCTACGCACGCGGGGCGCTGCGCGACGATGTCGTCGCTGCCTGCGTGGTCAGCGTGCTGCTGATCCCCCAAAGCCTGGGCTATGCGCTCCTGGCCGGCCTGCCGCCCGAAGCCGGGCTGTACGCGAGCCTGCTGCCGCTGCTGGCCTATGCCGCGTTCGGCTCCAGCCCGGTGATCGGCGTCGGCCCGGTGGCGCTGCTCGCACTGATGATCTCGCAGGCGGTGTCGCACGGCCCGGCCGGCGTGCCGCCGCATGCGGTGGCCATCGTGCTGGCGGCCGAGGTCGGGCTGCTGCTGGCACTGGCCGCCTGGTGGCGGCTGCATGCGCTCGCGGCCTTGCTGAGCGTGCCGGTGCTGCATGGTTTCGAGACGGGCGCGGCGGTGGCCATCGGCCTGAGCCAGCTGCCCGTGCTGCTGGGCTCGACGGCGCGCGGCTCCAGCCTGCCGCAGCTCGTGATGTCGTGGCGCGGCGCGACGCTGCCGTGGTGGCCGCTCACGGCGCTCTACGGCGCGGTGGCGATGCTTGCGCTGTGGGTGCTGCGCCGGCGCGCGGCGGCCTGGCTCGCGCAGGTGATGCCCAAGCAGCGCGCGCTGCTGCTGTCGCGACTCGCGCCGCTCGCGGTGCTGGCTGCTGCGGTGCTCGCCGAGGTGCTCACGCATTCGGGCGATCGCGGCGTGGTGCTCGTCGGTGCGCTGCCGGCGCTGGAGTGGCGCTTGCATGCGGTGTCCCTCGACATCGGCCTGTGGCAGGCTCTGCTGCCTGACGCCCTGCCCATCGCCCTCGTGGCCTTCGTGAGCAGCCTGGTCGTGGCGGAATCGATGTCGCGCCGCGAAGGCACGCGCATCAACCCGCGGCGCGAACTGGCAGGCCTGGCTGCTGCCAACCTCGTGGCCGCAGCCAGCGCCGGCATGCCGGTGGCCGGCAGCTTCACGCGCAGCGTGGTCGCGCTCGATGCCGGCAGCCGCACGCGCATGGCCGGGGTGTTCACGGCGGTGCTGATGGGCATCGCGGTGCTCGTCATCGGCCGGCCGCTCGCGCTGCTGCCCACGGCGGTGCTTGCTGCCACCATCGTCATCGCCTCGCTGGCGGTGTTCGACCTCAAGCCCTTCGGCCAAGCCTGGCGCTACGACCGCGCCGAGGCCGTGCTCATGACGGTCGTGGCGGTGCTCACGGTGCTGCTGGGCGTGGCCTGGGCGCTGGGCGTGGGCGTGGCCGCGTCCATCGGCTTGCTGCTGCAGCGCACCGCGCGGCCGCACGTCGCGCTCATCGGCCGCGTCCCAGGCACGGAGCACTATCGCAACGCCGAGCGCCACACCGTCGAACTCACGCCCGGCGTGATGGCCTTGCGCATCGACGAGAGCCTGCTCTTCACCAACGCGCGCCAGCTGAGCGACGTGGTGGCGCAGCAGCTCGCGCATTACCCCGACACGAAGCGCGTCGTGCTGCAGATGTCGCCGGTGAATCACATCGACCTGAGCGGGCTCGCGGCCTTGCGCGCGTTGCACGACTTGCTTGCGGCGCGCGGCATCCAGCTCGATCTGAGCGAGGTGAAGGGGCCGGTGCAGGATGCCTTGAAGGCGGGGGAATGGACGCGGTGGTTTGGTGGCGAGCTGTTCTTGAGCCATCACCATGCGATGGAGGCCCACGCTACTGAGGATGCGCTGCGCCCCATGCGATGATCCGCGCCATGTCGCTCGAAACCATCGAACTCGAAACCGGCCCCGCGCCTACCGCCTCCATCATCGTGCTGCACGGCCTGGGTGCCGACGGCAACGATTTCGTGCCCTTCGCGGATGAGATCGACCTGAGCGCCAAGGCCAGCGTGCGCTGGGTCTTCCCGCATGCGCCGACCATGCCCGTGACCATCAACAACGGCTACGTCATGCGCGCCTGGTACGACATCCTCGGCATGGAGCTCGTGCGCCGCGAGGACGAAGCCGGCCTGCGCCGCTCGATGGTGTCGGTGCATGCACTCATCGACCGTGAGCGCTCGCGCGGCGTCGCGGCGAACCGCATCGTGCTCGCCGGTTTCTCGCAGGGCTGCGCGATGACGCTGCTGGCGGGGCTGCGCTACCCCCTGAAGCTCGCGGGGCTGGTCGGCATGTCGGGCTACCTGCCGCTGGCGAGCACGCTCGCTGCCGAGCGCGACGCGGCCAATGCCGACGTGCCCATCTTCATGGCCCACGGCCGCTTCGACCCGGTCGTGCCCTTCGAGCGCGGCGTGGCGTCGCGCGATGCGCTGGTGTCGCTCGGCCACGAGGTGGAATGGCACGAGTACCCCATGCAGCACTCGGTGTGCGCCCCAGAGATCGACGACCTGCGCCGCTGGTTGCTCAAGGTGCTGTAGCGGCAAGGCGCGCCGGCGCCGGAGGTGAATTTCGCACAAACGCGCTGTTCAGATTCACCGCAATTCACACACTTGCTTACCTAAGCTTCCCTCGCGTCCGGGCCTCTTCCGGACCCGCGAAGGGAAGCAGAATGTTCAACTTCATCTCCCAAGACAGCGCCGCGGGCGCCGTGTCGTTCGCCCAGGCCGGCGTGCCCGGCATGGACGTGACCATCCTCATGCGGGTGCTCGACGAGATCGACTACGGCGTGATGCTGGTCGATGCCAACGGTGCCATGCGCTATGCCAACCAGCTCGCGCTGCGCGAGATGCTGGGCGGCGGCCCGTTGCGCCTTTCCGGCGGCCGCGTGCATGCGACGACCTCGGCCGACCAGCACACGCTGGCCGCGGCCATCGCCGACGCGCTGCGTGGACGCCGCCGGCTCTTCACCGCGGACTGTGTCAACGGCGCGCTGCCGGTGGCGGTGGTGCCGATGCACGGCGGCGACGATGACGCGCTCGCGCTGCTGGTGCTCGGCCGCCGCAGTGCCGCCGACACGCTCACCGTGGACTTCTACGCCCGCAGCAACGGCCTGACCTCGGCGGAGGCAACGGTGCTCAAGCGCATCTGCGTGGGGCTCAAGCCCAAGGACGTGGCGCGCGAGCAGGGCGTGGCGATCTCCACCGTGCGCTCGCACATCTGCAGCATCCGCACCAAGACGCAGACGGGCAGCATCCGCGAGCTGCTGAACCGCGTGGCCGTGCTGCCGCCGATCACGCCGGTCCTCAAGGCGATGTCGGCCGAGCACCACGAGGCGCCTGCGACGGCGCAATAGAGGCGCGGCGAGTTGGTGCACGCGGCGCACGGTGGTCGTCGAAGATGCCGCCCATGCAGCGAGGGCACGCGCGAGCCAGAGTTTTTTCGCTTGCGCGGACATCGGGGTTCGCGCCCAATCGCTCCATGCGCACCATGGACTCCACCGCCGACAACGCTGCTGCCGATGCCTCGCTGCCCGCGGCCTGGCGAACCCTGGCCGCGCGCGGCGTGCCGCGCCGCTTCGGCAAGGGCATGCTTCTCATCCAGGAAGGCGACCGCGACGACACGCTGTTCATCATCCTGTCAGGCCGCGTGCAGGCCTTCTCCAAGGACGACCGCGGCCGCGAGATCGTCTATGGCGTCTACGGCCCGGGCGATTACCTCGGCGAGATGAGCCTGGACGGCGGGCCGCGCTCCGCATCGGTGCGGGCGCTGGCGCCCACGCACTGCGTGACGGTGACGCGGCAGACCCTGCGCGAGCACATCGTCGCCAATCCCGAGTTCGCCTTCGAGCTGCTGGACCGCGTCATCGGCCGCGCGCGCGCGGCCACCAAGACGGCGCGCGACATCGCCTTGCTCGACGTCTACGGCCGCGTCACGCAGCTGCTCGATGGCCTGGCGGTGGACCGCAGCGACGGCACGCGCGTGATCGAAGGCAGCCTCACGCACCGCGACATCGCGGCGCGCGTGGGCTGCTCGCGCGAGATGGTGAGCCGGCTGATGAAGGACCTGGAGACCGGCAAGTTCATCGCGCCCGGGGATGGCGGCACGGTGCTGCTGCGGCCGTTTCCGTCGGGCTGGTGAGGAAAGGCATTTTCACCACAGAGGACACAGAGAACACAGAGTGAATCCAAGTTCTCTGTGTCCTCTGTGGTTGAGAAGAAGCGACGCGTCTACCGCAGCCCGTCGTCGAAGCGCTGCGAAGGCTTGGCCGCCCGCTGGTACACCGGCAGCACCGCCGGCAGGTTGGCTTCGATTTCCTGGATGCGTGCCGTGCCCGCCGGGTGGGTGGACAGCCACTGCGGCGGCGCGCCCCTGCTGGCCTGGCCCATCTTCTCCCACAGCGTGACGCCGGCGCGCGGGTCGTAGCCGGCGCGCGAGGCGAGGTCCAGGCCCACCTTGTCGGCCTCGGATTCGTCGCCGCGGCTGAACTTGAGCGTGAGCAGCTGGCCGCCCAGGCCCGCGAGGTAGCGGCCGCCGTTGCCCAGGCCCAGGAGCGCCGCGCCGATCTCGATCGCGCCATTGGTCACCGCGCTCTTGCCCATGCGCTCGCGGGCGTGCTCGCGCAGCGCGTGCGCGATCTCGTGGCCCATCACCATCGCGACCTCGTCGTCGGTGAGCTTGAGCTGGTCGAGGATGCCGTAGAAGAACGCGATCTTGCCGCCCGGCATGCAGAAGGCATTCACCTCCTTCTTGCCGATCAGGTTCACCTCCCAGCGCCAGCTTGATGCGCGCGGCGTGGAGTGCAGGTTGGGACTTCCGATGTGCGGGATGAGCCGCTGCGCGATGGCGCGCAGCCGCACCACCTGCGGATGCGAATCGGGGGCCAGTGCCCGGTTGCGGGCCGCGTCCGTGAGCATCTTGCGGTATTCGCCCGCGGCCGCGCTTTCCAGCTGTTCGGCCGACACCAGGCCGCTCAGCTGCGAGCGTTCGCCCACGTCGATGCCGTCGGCCAGCGCCAGGCCGGGCAGCGCCGCTGCCGCGCCGGCGCCCGCCACGAGGGCCGTGAAGCGCCGCCGCGAATGCAGCGCGCAGGAGCAGCCCCACTGGTGCAGTTGCAGCGAGGGGTCGGAAACGTAGTCGGTATTGAAGTCTGAGTTCATGTCGCGTGAGAACGGGCGGCCGGTGGCCAGCCCCCAGATGATGCCGCGGGAAGGAGTTTCAACGCCGGCGCTCAATCGTCGATGGGCGCGGCGTCCGGGTCAACCTCGAGCGCACGCACCGGGGCTCGCAACCACCACAACATCACGAGTGCGGGCAGCGCGAGCACGGTGGAGATGATGAAGAAGGTCGGCCAGCCGATCGATTCGGCCAGCACGCCGGCCAGCGGCCCCACCCACACCCGGCCCACCGACGCGAAGGCCGACAAGAGCGCGTACTGCGTGGCGGTGAAGCGCTGGTTGCACAGGCTCATGAGGAAGGCGAGGAAGGCGGCCGTGCCCATGCCGCCCGAGAGGTTCTCCGCCGCGATCACGAGCAAGAGGCCGCCGTCCACCGGCGTGGGCTGGGCGAGCTTGACGAAGCCCCAGTCGAAGGCCGGCAGCACCAGTCCGGGCAAGAGGCCCTGGCCTTCCACCGCCAGCCACCAGAAGCCGAGGTTGCTGAGCATCTGCAGGATGCCGAAGACCAGCAGCGATCGCCACAGGCCCAGCCGCAGCATCAGCACGCCGCCGATCAGCGCGCCGCCGATGGACAGCCAGATGCCCAGGATCTTGTTGACCACGCCCACCTCGGCGAGGCTGAAGTGCATGCCTTGCAGCAGGAAGGGCGTCATCAGCGAGCCGGCAAAGGCATCGCCCAGCTTGAACAGCACGATGAAGGCAAGGAACGGCCACGCGCCGTCCTGCGAGAAATAGCTGCGCAGCCCGCCGAGCAGCGTCTCGAAGCGCGCCTTCTGCGCCGCAAAAGCCGCCAGCGGCAGCGTGAAGACGAGGCCCAGCATCAGCGCGAGCAGGTCGGTCCATTTCTGCTGCAAGGCGGCGGGCATGCTGGAGCCGGCGAAGAATGGCGCGAGCATGGCCGACGCGGCCGAAGGCGCGAGCCATTCGCTCAGCTCGAAGCCGATGCCCACGGCCACCAGCACCGCGACGAAGCCGATCAGGTCTTGCCGCGCCACGCTGGTCGGCTGCTGGGCATGCGCGATGCGCGGCAGGAAGAACACGGTCACCGCGGCGGCGCCCACCATCAGCCAGCCCATGAAGCGGTAGATCTCGGGCCAGGTCCACGCGCCGCCCTGGTTCGGGTCGGCCCAGATGAAGGCGATGCCGCCGGACAGGATCATCGCGATGCGGTAGCCCATCACGTACAGCGATGCGCCGAGCCCGCGCTCGCTGGGCGCGAGCAGGTTGGTGCGGTAGGCGTCCACCGCCACGTCCTGCGATGCCGAGACGAACGCGGTGAGCGCCGCCAGCATCGCGAAGGCGTGCGTGGCGTGGCTGGGCGAGGTGGTGGACAGCCACCACAGCACCGCCGCGAGCAGCAGCTGCGTGAGCGCGATCCAGCCGCGGCGGCGTCCGAGCCAGGGCAGCTCGAAGCGATCCATGAGCGGCGCCCACAGGAACTTGAAGGTGTAGGGCAGGCCGACGATGCTCAGCAGGCCGATGGTCGCGATGCCCACGCCCTCGGCCGTGAGCCAGGCCTGCATCGCCTGGCCCGTGAGTGCGAGCGGCAGGCCCGACGCAAAGCCCAGCAGCGTGACGACGATCAGCCGGTGAAGCGCCGCAAGACGAATACGCGACGGCGGCGGCGCGTCACGCGGAGTCGAAAGGGTCATGCGGCCATTCTAGGGACCGTGGTCGGCGGCTTCTCTCCTTGCCACAGCACCAGTGCGGGGTCTTGCCCCCACTGCTCGGCCGCCGTGCCGTAGCGGTCTTCCATCGGCTGGCGCTTGAGCTTGAGCGTGGGCGTGAGCATGCCGTTCTCGATGGTCCACGGGTCGGTGGTGAGCACGAGCTTGGCCAGGCGCTCGTGGTGCTCGAGCTTGGCGTTCACCGTCTTCACGAGCTGGCTCATGGCCGCTTCCACCGCCTCGCGCGGCTGCGACTTGCCGACGTCCGACAGCACCGCGACGGCCACCGGCTGCGGCAGGCCGCTGCCCATCACGCAGACCTGCTCGAGCAGGTTGTTCTCCATCAGCAGGCTCTCGATGGGCGCGGGCGACACGAACTTGCCCTTGCCCGTCTTGAACTGCTCGCGCACCCGGCCGACGATGCGCAAGGCGCCGTCCGGCGAGATCTCGCCCAGGTCGCCGCTGCGGTAGAAGCCGTCGGGCGTGATGACCTCGGCCGTCTTCTCGGGCTCGCGGTAGTAGCCGTCCATCAGGGCCGGCGTGCGCAGCAGCACCTCGCCCGCCGCGCCGCCATTGAGCGCGCCGTCGCCGAGCTTGATCTCCACCGTGTCGTAAGGCAGCCCCACGCTGCCGGCACGCGCGCCGCCGCGGGCGGTGGTGGTGCCCTGGCCGAAGGTCTCGGTCATGCCGTAGACCTCGCAGATGGTGATGCCCAGTCGCGCGTACCAGTCGAGCAGCGAGGGCGAGATCGGCGCCGCGCCGCTGGCGATGACGCGTGCCTTCGCCAGGCCCAGCGCCGCGCGGATCTTCTTCTTCACGAGGCCCGAGATGATGGGGATGGACAGCAGCCGGTCGAGCTTGGCCTGCGGCATCTTCGCGAGCACGCCCATCTGGAAGCGCGTCCACAGCCGCGGCACCGCGAAGAAGGCGGTGGGCTGCGCCACCTGCAGGTCGGCCGCGAAGCTGTCCAGCGACTCGACGAAGTACAGCGTCATGCCGGTGTACAGGCTGCCCATCTCGACGAGCGCGCGTTCGGCCACGTGCGACATCGGCAGGTAGGACAGGTAGCGGTCGCGCTCGTCGAACTTGAAGAGCCGCATGCCCGCCGAGATGCCGGCCTCGATGTGCCGGAAGCGCGTCACCACGCCCTTCGGGTTCCCGGTGGTGCCGGAGGTGTACATGATGCTCGCGACGTCGTCGAGGGCCGGCAGCGTGTCCAGCGGCAGCGGTTGGTGCGCCTTGACGACGGCGTCCCAGTCGTCGCCCGCGAGCTTCTGCGGGTACGGAAAGCTGATGCGCGGCAAGCCCGCGGGCAGGCCTTCCTGCGCGCGCTCGGGCTCGTCGAGCTTGCCGGTGAACACCAGCACCGCGCCGCTGTGCTCCAGCACGTAGCGCGTGACCTCGGCCGACTGGTTCTGGTACATCGGCACGCTCACGTGCCCGGCCATGAGGATGGCCATGTCCGCCATCACCCAGTGCGCGCAGTTCTTCGACAGGATGCCGATGCGGCTGCCGCGCGGAAAGTTCTTGGCGGCGATGGCGCCGGCCATGCGGCGCGTCTCGTCCAGCGCCTGCGCCCAGGTCCAGGTGCGCCACTGGCGGTTCAGCGGCTGGTGCAGGTAGATGGCATCGGGATGCTTCTTCGCCTGGGCGATGAACGCATCGACGCAGGTGACGGCTTGGGCTTGCGGCATGACGGTTTCCGGCAGTGGGATCACCCCAGTGTCCGCGCGGCGTCAAGGCCCGTCGATCAGGATGTTCGCGGGGTGGGCTTGCCGGCCAAGGGTTTGGCTCGCGGGGTTCGATGGGTCAACCACAGAGCGCACAGAGACCACAGAGAAGAGCTTCACTCTGTGGTCTCTGTGCGCTCTGTGTTGAAACTTCAGCCTTTTGCGGATTCCGCTTCGCTGTGCGCAGCTACAGCGTGAAGTCGTAGTCGATCACCAGCGGCGCATGGTCCGAAAAGCGCTGCTCGAGGTAGATGTGCTCCTTCTTCGCCGTCGCCGCGATCGTCGGCGTCGCCAGGTGGTAATCCAGCCGCCAGCCCACGTTCTTCGCCCAGGCCTGGCCGCGGTTGCTCCACCAGGTGTATTGCTCGGGGTGCGGGTTGAGCGTGCGGAACACGTCCACCAGGCCGATCTCCTCGATCGCGTGTGTCATCCAGGCACGTTCCTCGGGCAGGAAGCCGCTGTTCTTCTGGTTGCCGCGCCAGTTCTTGAGGTCGATCTCCTTGTGTGCGATGTTCACGTCGCCCACGAGAATGAATTCACGCTCTGCCTTCAGGCGGATCAGATGCGGCGCCATCAGCGCAAGAAAGCGGAACTTCGCCTGCTGGCGCAACTCTCCACTGCTGCCGCTCGGGAAGTAGCAGCTGATGATGCTCAGGCGCCGCCCGGGCGTGTCGAAGCGCATCTCGATGTAGCGGCCTTCGGCGTCGAATTCCTCGTTGCCGATGCCGGTGATCACCTGGCTCGGCGCGTGGCGGCTGTACAGCCCGACGCCCGAATAGCCTTTCTTCTCGGCGCAATGGAAATGACCCTTCATCCCCGCGACCGTGTCCAGCCGGCCCTCGATGTCGCAGACCTGGGCCTTGATCTCCTGCACCCCCATACAATCGGCCGCGAGTCCCTCGGCGAAGGGCACGAAGCCCTTGTTCGCCGCCGAGCGGATACCGTTCAAATTCAAGGTCACGAGACGGAACACAGGGGATGTCCTCAATGAGCGCTGCAACTCCGAACGACTCCCTCGCGCAGGACTTCGTGGCGTTTTCCGTCCAGTCCGGCGTGCTGAGGTTCGGGGAATTCAAGACCAAGGCCGGGCGGCTATCGCCCTACTTCTTCAACTCCGGCCTGTTCGACGACGGCGCGAAGCTCGCGCGTCTGTCGGAATTTTATGCGCGCCGCCTGCTCGCCTCGGGCGTGCCTTTCGACATGATCTTCGGCCCCGCCTACAAGGGAATCACCCTGGCGGCGGGCACGTCGATGGCGCTCGCCGGCATGGGGAAGAACGTGCCCTTCTGCCACAACCGCAAGGAAGCCAAGGACCATGGCGAAGGCGGCCTGATGGTCGGGGCGCCGCTCAAGGGCCGGGTGGTCATCATCGACGACGTCATCACCGACGGCGCCTCCAAGCGCGAATCGGTCGAGATGATCCGCGCGGCTGGCGCCGAGCCCGTGGCGGTGCTGATTGCCATGGATCGCATGGAACGTGGCGGACGCGATGACAACCTCTCGGACCAATCCGCCGTTGAAGACTTTCAGCGCCAGTACGGCATCCCCGTCGTGAGCATCGCCAATCTCACCGATCTCATGCAGTATTTGCGCTCGAACGACGACCCATCCCTGAGAACGCACTTCTCCGCGGTGGCCGCGTACCGGGAACGTTACGGAGTGTGAATGCTTGAGCGCCGTGGTTTGAAGAAGTCGACAGGGGTCAGCCGCCGCGCTCCGTGGATCCTGGCCGCCGGTCTGCTGGCGGCGGGCGGGGCGCAGGCCGCCACCATCTACACCTGCGTGGACGCCAGCGGCAAGAAGCACACCTCCGATCGGCCCATCGTCGAGTGCACGACGCGCGACCAGAAGGTCTTGAATTCCGACGGTTCGGTCAAGCAGATCGTCCCGCCCACGCTCACCGCGGACGAGCGCGCCGAGCAGGAAGCGCGCGAGCGCCAGGCCGCCGTCGAGCGCGCCCAGCAGCAAGATGCCATCCGGCGCGACCGCAACCTGATGCTTCGGTTTCCGAACGAGGCGGCGCACAACAAGGCGCGCGCCGCGGCGCTGGACGACGTCCGCAACGCGGTGCAGCTATCGGAAAAGCGCATCGCCGCGCTGGCTGCCGACCGCAAGCCCTTGATGGATGAGTCCGAGTTCTACACCGGCAAGCAGATGCCGCTCAAGCTGCGGCAGCAGCTGGATGCGAACGACGCCGCCACTGAGGCGCAGCGCTCGCTGATCCAGAACCAGCAGGCGGAGATCGTGCGCATCAACGCGCTCTACGACGCCGAGCTGGCGCGGCTGAAGAAGCTGTGGGGCGGGGCGCCGGCCGGGTCGCTCGGTGCATTGCCCCCGGCCGCGGCGCCGGCGTCGGCCGCCGTGGCAAAGAAGGGCAAGTAGCCTTTTCCGGCAGGTCATCCCGGCGAACGCCGGGATCCATCGACATGGGGCATATAGCGCCACCATGGACCCCGGCGTGCGCCGGGGTGACGGGGCTTGGGAAGGCCGCCGTTTTTCGCCCGGTTACCCGAGCTTCTTCTTCAAGAGCTCGTTCACCTGCGCCGGATTGGCCTTGCCCTTGGTGGCCTTCATCGCCTGTCCGACCAGCGCGTTGAATGCCTTCTCCTTGCCGGCGCGGAACTCCTCCACCGACTTGGCATTGGCGGCCAGTACTTCGTCGAGGATGCGGTCGAGTTCGCCGGTGTCGCTCATCTGCTTGAGGCCCCGGGCCTCGATGACAGCGTCCACGTCCTGGCCCTCGCCAGTCCACAGCGCATCGAACACCTGCTTGGCACCGTTGTTGGAGATGGTGCCGTCGGCGATGCGCGAGATCAGCTTCGCCAGGGTCTCGGCCTTCACCGGGCTCGCATCGAGTTCACGGTCTTCGGCGTTCAGTCGCCGGGACACCTCGCCCATCAGCCAGTTGGCCGCGAGCTTGGGCTGGCCGCAGGCCTTGGCCGTCGCCTCGAAGAAGGCACCGAAGGCCTTGCTCTGCGTCATCATGGTCGCGTCGTATTCCGGAAGGCCATAGTCCTTCTGGAAGCGCGCCGCCATCACGCGCGGCAGCTCGGGCATCTTCGCGCGCACGTCTTCGATCCAGCTTTGCGCGATCACGAGCGGCGGCAGGTCGGGGTCGGGGAAGTAGCGGTAGTCGTGCGCATCTTCCTTGGTGCGCATGGACCGCGTCTCGCCGGTGTCGGGGTTGAACAGCACGGTCGCCTGCTGCACCTCGCCGCCGTCCTCGATCAGATCGATCTGCCACTGGATCTCGTAGTCGATCGCCTGCTGCAGGAACTTGAAGCTGTTGAGGTTCTTGATCTCGCGCCGGGTGCCATAGGGCGCGCCGGGCTTGCGCACCGACACGTTGGCATCGCAGCGGAAGGAGCCTTCCTGCATGTTGCCGTCGCAGATCTCGATCCACTTCACGAGTTCGTGCAGCGTCTTGGCGTACTCCACTGCCTCGGCGCTGGAGCGCATGTCGGGCTCCGAGACGATTTCCAGCAGCGGCGTGCCGGCGCGGTTCAGGTCGATGCCGGTCTGGCCGGCATAGTCTTCGTGCAGCGACTTGCCAGCGTCTTCCTCGAGGTGGGCGCGGGTCAGGTGCACCTTGTGCGCCTTGTCGCCCACGAAGAACTCGATCGTGCCGCCTTGCACCACCGGCGTCTCGTACTGGCTGATCTGGTAGCCCTTGGGCAGGTCGGGGTAGAAGTAATTCTTGCGCGCGAAGATCGAGTGGTTGGCCACCTTCGCCCCCACCGCCAGCCCGAAGCGGATGGCCCGCTCCACCGCGCCCTTGTTCATCACAGGCAGCGTGCCCGGCAAGGCCAGCTCCACCGGCGATGCCTGCGTGTTCGGCTCGGCACCGAAGGCGGTGGACGAGCCGCTGAAGATCTTCGATTGCGTGGACAGCTGCGCGTGCGTCTCCAGGCCGATGACGACCTCGTAGCCGCGGATCAGTTTGCTCGTGGTGCTCATGGATCAGATTCCTGCCGGCGCGCGCGAATGCCAGTCGGTCGCCTGCTGGAAGGCATGCGCCGCGTGCAGCAGCGTGCCTTCCTCGAAGTAGTTGCCGATCAGCTGCAGGCCGACGGGCATGCCGCCTTCGCCGAAGCCGGCGGGCAGGCTCATGCCGGGCAGGCCAGCGAGGCTGGCGGGCAGGGTGAAGATGTCGGCGAGGTAGCTGGCCACCGGGTCGTCGCCCTTGTCGCCGAGCTTCCACGCCACCGTCGGTGCCACCGGCCCGGCGATCACGTCGCACTGGCGGAAGCAGGCCTGGAAATCGTCGGCGATCATGCGACGCAGCTTCTGCGCCTGCAGGTAGTAGGCGTCGTAGTAGCCGTGCGAGAGCACGTAGGTGCCGATCATGATGCGGCGCTTGACCTCGGCACCGAAGCCCTCGGCGCGCGACTTCTTGTACATGTCCAGCAGGTCGCCGTACTGCTTGGCCCGATGGCCGAAGCGCACGCCGTCGAAGCGGCTCAGGTTGGACGACGCCTCGGCCGGCGCGATGATGTAGTAGACCGGGATGGACAGCTCGGTGCGGGGCAGGCTCACGTCCACGAGCGTGGCGCCGAGCTTCTCGAGCTCAGCGAGCGACGCGCGCACGGCGCCGTTGACGTCGGCGGCCAGCACAGCCGGGAAGAACTCCTTGGGCAAACCGATTCTCAATCCCTTGAGCGGCTGCGCAGCGGTGGCGCCGTCGCGGGGTTTCAGCATGGCCGCATGGAAGTCCTGCGCCGGACGCTGGGCGCTGGTCGCATCGCGCTCGTCGAAGCCGCTCATCGCCGACAGCAGCAACGCGCAATCTTCAGCGCTGCGAGCGAGCGGGCCGGCCTGGTCGAGGCTGGAGGCGAAGGCGATCATTCCGTAGCGTGAGCACACGCCGTAGGTCGGCTTGATGCCGGTGATGCCCGAGAAGCTGGCCGGCTGGCGGATCGAGCCGCCGGTGTCGGTGCCGGTGGTGGCGGGCACGAGGCGCGCCGCCACGGCGACCGCGGAGCCGCCGGACGAGCCGCCCGGCACACGGCTCGTGTCCCAGGCGTTCTTCGCGGGCTTGTAGGCCGAGTTCTCGTTGCTCGAGCCCATGGCGAACTCGTCGCAGTTCAGCTTGCCCAGCGTCACCGTGCCGGCGTCGGCCAGCTTGCGCACGACGGTGGCGTCGAAGGGGCTGCGGTAGCCCTCGAGCATCTTCGAGCCGGCGGTGGTGGGCAGGTCGCGGGTGACGAAGATGTCCTTGTGCGCGAGCGGCACGCCGAGCAGCGCACCGGCCTCGCCGCCGGCACGCCGGCGGTCGGCGGCCTCGGCTTGCGCCACGGCAGCGTCGGCATTCACCGACAGCCAGGCGCCCAGTTGTTCGTGACTCGCAACCCGCGCGAGCAGATGTTTCGTGACCTCGACGCTCGTGACTTCCTTCGAGGCGAGCGCCCGTCCGAGTTCGGCGACGCCCAGTTCGTGCAGCGGCTTCATTCGATCACCTTCGGCACGAGGAAGAGGCCGTCCTCCACAAGCGGCGCACTGCGCTGGTTGGCGTCGCGGTCGTTGCCCTCGGTCACCACGTCGTCGCGCAGGCGCAAGGCCACCTCGCTCACCGCGGACAGCGGCGTGTACAGCGGCTCCACGCCGCTCGTGTCGACGGCGCTCATCTGCTCCACGATGGAGAAGAAGCCGTTGAGCTGCGCAAGCATCGCGGACTGTTCGGCGGGCTGCAATTCAAGCCTTGCAAGGTGGGCGATGCGACTCACGTCGGATGGGGTCAATGCCATGGAAATAGCGTGTTTTGGACCCTTTTGTCGGGTCGGAAACCAGAGGGGATCGGGTATTATCTTCGGTTATCCACAACCCTCGGTGGGCACGAGGAACCGCGGAGTAACACGGCAAGGGGCGCGCGCCAAGGAACGAAGCGGTTCCCGAGGGCCGCCACGGGGTTCCATGCGTCGCCACCACAACGAATTCAAAGCGTGCAGCAAGGCGCAAAGCCAGTCGCCCAGGGCCTGCTGAACGCGCGCAACCAACACACCATGTTCGGATCCTTTCGTCGCTACTTCTCGACGGACCTTGCCATCGACCTGGGCACTGCCAACACGCTGATCTACGTCCGCGGCAAAGGCATCGTCCTCGATGAGCCCTCCGTCGTCGCCATCCGCCACGAGGGCGGCCCCAACGGCAAGAAGACCATCCAGGCGGTCGGCGCCGAGGCCAAGGCCATGCTGGGCAAGGTGCCCGGCAACATCGAAGCCATCCGACCCATGAAGGACGGCGTGATCGCCGACTTCACCGTCACCGAGCAGATGCTCAAGCAGTTCATCAAGATGGTCCATCCGCGCTCGGTGTTGAAGCCCAGCCCCCGGATCATCATCTGCGTGCCCTGCGGTTCCACCCAGGTCGAGCGCCGTGCGATTCGCGAATCGGCGCTCGGCGCCGGCGCCTCCGAGGTCTACCTGATCGAAGAACCCATGGCCGCGGCGATCGGCGCCGGCCTGCCGGTGTCCGAAGCCTCCGGCTCCATGGTCGTCGACATCGGCGGCGGCACCACCGAGGTGGGCGTCATCTCGCTGGGCGGCATGGTCTACAAGGGCTCGGTCCGGGTGGGCGGCGACAAGTTCGACGAAGCCATCATCAACTACATCCGCCGCAACTACGGCATGCTCATCGGCGAGCCCACCGCCGAAGCCATCAAGAAGAGCATCGGCAGCGCCTTTCCCGGCTCCGAGGTCAAGGAGATGGAAGTCAAGGGCCGCAACCTCTCCGAGGGCGTGCCGCGCAGCTTCACCATCTCGTCCAACGAAATCCTCGAAGCGCTCACCGACCCGCTCAACCAGATCGTCTCCAGCGTGAAGAACGCGCTCGAGCAGACGCCGCCCGAGCTGGGCGCCGACATCGCCGAGCGCGGCATGATGCTCACCGGCGGCGGCGCCTTGCTGCGCGACCTGGACCGCCTGCTCGCCGAGGAAACCGGCCTGCCGGTGCTGGTGGCCGAAGACCCGCTGACCTGCGTGGTGCGTGGTTGCGGCATGGCGCTGGAGCGCATGGAGCGCCTGGGCGCCATCTTCACCTCGGAATAAGGCCGATGACCCCGCAAAGCCGGCACGTTGCTCACGTGGCCGGCTTTTTCACTTCAATTCACACCCAAGAGACCTCGTGGTAGCGCCGCTCGGCACGCTGGATCGGACCCCACCGCCCTTCTTCAGGCAAGGGCCGTCGGCGCTCACCAAGCTGATGTTCTTCGCGGCGATGGCGGTCTTCCTGATGGTGGCCGACACCCGCTTCAAGCTCACGCAGCCGCTGCGCACCGTGGTGGCCACCGTGCTCAATCCGGTCGAGCGCGTGCTGCGGGTGCCGGTGGATGCCTGGAACGGCGTGGGCGACTACGCCATGGGCCTGCAGCATGCGCTGTCCAGCGAAGCGGCGGCGCGCGCCACCCTCGCCAGGCAGGCCGAGCGGTCTGCCCGGGTCGAGCAGTTGCAGGCCGAGAACAAGCGCCTGCGCGACCTGCTCGAATTGCGGCCTGCCTTGACCGTCAAGTCATTGACCGCCGAGGTGCTGTACGAAGCCTCCGACCCCTTCTCGCGCAAGGTCGTGATCGACCGCGGCATGACGCAAGGCGTGGCGCTCGCCTCGCCGGTGATCAACGAAGCCGGCGTGCTGGGCCAGGTGACGCGGGTCTATCCGCTGTCTTCCGAAGTCACGCTGCTCACCGACAAGGACGCCGCCATTCCCGTGCTCAACCTGCGCACGCAGGCGCGCAGCGCCGCCTACGGCACGGCCACCGGCTCGGGGCTGGAGCTGCGCTTCCAGGCGGGCAACGCCGACGTCCAGCCCGGTGACGTGCTGCACACCTCGGGCGTGGACGGCGTCTACCCGCCCGGCATCCTGGTGGCCAAGGTGCTGACCGTGGAACGCAAGATCGACACCGGCTTCGCGCGCGTGACGCTCGCACCCGCGGCGCCGCCGGACGGCGTGCGCCACGTGCTCGTGCTCGAGCCCGTCGGCATGCAGCTGCCGCCCAGGCCCGAGCCGGCGCCCGACGAGGCGCCCAAGCCCGGCAAGACCAGGAAGGCGGTGAAGAAATGATCATGCCGCGCAGCTCCGACCAGCTCCTGTTGCCGGTCAACCCGCTGTTCGTGTGGACGACGCTGCTGGTCGCCTTCGCGATCAACCTCGTGCCGCTCGGGCGGCATCCGGCCATGCCCGATTGCATGGCGCTGGTGCTGGTGTTCTGGAACGTCCACCAGCCGCGCCGCGTCGGCGTGGGCCTGGCCTTCATGTTCGGGCTGATGATGGACGTGCACGACGGCGCCATCCTCGGCCAGCACGCGCTGGCCTACACCCTGCTCAGCTTCTTCGCCATCACCATCCACCGCCGGCTGCGCTGGTTCACCGTGCCGTCGCAGGCGGTGCAAATTCTCCCGCTCTTCGGGGCCGCACACGCCGTATCGTTCGTTATTCGCATGTTCGCGGGCGGCATGCTGCCCGGGTGGGAACTGGTGCTGGCGCCGGTGTTCGAAGCGCTGCTGTGGCCGCTGGTCACCTGGCTGCTGCTGGCGCCCCAGCGCCGCGCGCCCGATCCGGATGAGAACCGCCCGCTCTGAGCGTGGGCGAAGGGCAGTACTGACATGACCGAGCTGAAGAACGTCGAGCAGGAGCTGGGCCGCTTCCGGACCCGGCTCATCGCCGCGGCGGCGTTCGTGCTCTTCGCCTTCGGCCTGCTGACGGCCCGGCTCGTGTACTTGCAGGTGTACCGGCACGACGAGCTCATGACGCAGGCGGAGAACAACCGCATCGCCGTCGTGCCCATCGTGCCCAACCGCGGGCTCATCGTGGACCGCAACGGCGTGGTGCTGGCCAACAACTACTCGGCCTACACGCTGGAGATCACGCCCTCCAAGGTGGCCGATCTCGACGCCACCATCGACCAGGTCGCCCAGGTGATCGAGGTGCAGCCGCGCGACCGCAAGCGCTTCAAGCGTCTGATGGAGGAAACCAAGAGCTTCGAATCGCTGCCGCTGCGCACCAAGCTCACCGACGAAGAGGTGGCCCGCTTCACCGCCCAGCGCTTTCGCTTCACCGGCGTGGACATCAAGGCGCGGCTGTTTCGCAACTACCCGTACGGCGAGCTGGCCAGCCACCTGATCGGCTACATCGGGCGCATCAACACCTCCGAGAAGGAGGTCATCGACGATTCCGACGACGAGGCCAACTACCGCGGCACCGAATACATCGGCAAGCTCGGCGTCGAGCAGAGCTACGAGAGCGAGCTGCACGGACAGACCGGCTTCGAGGAGGTCGAGACCAGCGCCGGGGGGCGCGCAGTGCGACGACTCAAGAGCAACGCGGCGACGCCGGGCAACACCGTGGTGCTGTCCATCGACATCAAGCTGCAGGCGATGGTCGAGGAGCTGTTCGGCGATCGCCGCGGCGCGCTGGTGGCCATCGACCCGCGCAGCGGAGAAATCCTCGCCTTCGTCAGCAAGCCCAACTTCGACCCCAATCTCTTCGTCGACGGCATCGATGCCGAGAACTGGAAGATCCTCAACGAATCCATCGACAAGCCGCTGCTCAACCGCGCGCTGCGCGGCGCCTACCCGCCGGGCTCCACCTACAAGCCCTTCATGGCGCTTGCCGCGCTGACGCTGGGCAAGCGAACGCCGCAGCAGGCCATCAGCGACCCGGGCTACTTCTGGTTCGGCAACCACAAGTTCCGCGACGACAAGGAGGGCGGCCACGGCATGGTGGACATGTACCGCTCCATCGTGCAGTCCTGCGACACCTACTACTACATGCTCGCCAACGACCTGGGCGTCGATGCGATGCACGACTTCATGGCGCCGCTGGGTTTCGGCCAGCTGACCGGTATCGACCTGCACGGCGAGCTGCGCGGCGTGCTGCCGTCCACCGAGTGGAAGCGCACGACCTTCAAGCGCCGCGAGCTGCAGAAGTGGTACGCCGGCGAGACCATCTCGCTGGGCATCGGCCAGGGCTACAACACCTTCACCATGCTGCAGCTCGCGCAGGCCGAAGCCACCGTCGCCGCGGGCGGCGCGCGCTTCAGGCCGCACGTGGTGCATGCGATCGAGAACGTCGAGACGCGGGTGCGCAAGTCGCTGGCCGGTGTCGCGCTGCCGCCGGTCAAGCTCAACCCCGAGCACGTCGCCGTCATCCACCAGGCGCTGTATGGCGTGACGCAGGAAGGCACCTCGCGCACGTCCTTCGTCAACGCGCCCTACAGGTCGGGCGGCAAGACGGGCACGGCGCAGGTGGTGCAGATCAAGGCCAACGAGAAGTACGACGCGAGCAAGGTCGACGAGCGCCACCGCGACCATGCGCTGTACACAGCCTTCGCGCCGCTCGAGGAGCCGCGCATCGCGCTGGCGATCGTGGTGGAGAACGCCGGCTTCGGCGCGGGCGCCGCCGCACCCATCGCGCGCCGCGTCTTCGACTTCGTGCTGCAGGGGCAGTACCCGAGCGTGGAAGACGTCGCCGCCACGCAGCTGGGCCAGTCGACCGCCCCCATCGGCACGCCCCGCACCGCGGCCCAGGTGCCGCTGCCCGGCGCACCGGCCGGCCTGATGCCCGCGGGGGCGCTGGTGCCCGCGGCGGCGTCGGCGCCCGCATCGGCGCCGAAGGTGCAGAAGGTGGCACTCGGGGCGGCGCTCGGCGGCGCGGCCGAGGGGGCGACACGATGAGCGCCGTCTTCGACAAGCCGTCCGTCTGGCAGCGCGTGCGGCCGGTGGTCACCGGCTTCGACGCGCCGCTCATCTTCGCCATGCTGTGGCTGGGGGCCTTCGGCCTGGTCACCATGTACTCGGCCGGCTTCGACCACGGCACCCGCTTCGTCGACCACGCGCGCAACATGCTGCTCGGCTTGTCGCTGCTCTTCCTCGTGGCGCAGGTGCCGCCGCAGCGGCTGATGTCGCTGGCCGTGCCGCTGTACACCGTGGGCGTGATCCTGCTCGTGGCGACGGCGGTGATGGGCATCACCAAGAAGGGCGCGACGCGCTGGCTGAACGTGGGCGTGGTCATCCAGCCGAGCGAGATCCTGAAGATCGCGATGCCGCTGATGCTCGCGTGGTGGTTCCAGCGGCGCGAGGGCCGCGTGCGCATGCTCGATTTCAGCGTGGCGATGGTGCTGCTCATGCTGCCCGTGGGCCTCATCGTCAAGCAGCCCGACCTGGGCACGGCCATCCTCGTCTTCTCGGCCGGCTTCTACGTGATCTTCTTCGCCGGCCTGTCGTGGCGGCTCATCCTGCCGGTGGTGCTGGTGGGCGCCGTCGCCATCACTGCCATCGTCGTGTCGGCCGATCGCATCTGCGAGCCGGAGGTGAAGTGGCCCATGATGCGCGACTACCAGAAGCACCGCGTGTGCACGCTGCTGGACCCGACCACCGACCCGCTGGGCAAGGGCTTCCACATCATCCAGGGCATGATTGCCATCGGCTCGGGCGGCGTCGAGGGCAAGGGCTTCATGAAGGGCACGCAGACCCATCTCGAGTTCATCCCAGAGCGCACCACCGACTTCATCTTCGCGGCCTTCGCCGAGGAGTTCGGGCTGATGGGCGTGGGCGGGCTGCTGCTGGGCTTTTGCTTTCTCATCTTCCGCGGGCTGATGATCGCGGCCGACGCGCCCACGGTGTTCACCCGGCTGCTGGCCGGGTCGATCACGCTGAGCTTCTTCACCTACGCCTTCGTCAACATGGGCATGGTGAGCGGCATCCTGCCGGTGGTGGGCATTCCGCTGCCCTTCATCAGCTACGGCGGCACGGCGATGGTGACGCTCGGGCTCGGGCTGGGCATCCTGATGTCGATCGCGAAGAACCGGCGGCTGGTGCAGACCTGAGGCGGCTCACTGCTCGCCGGCGGCGAGCTGGTGATGCGCCGGTTCAGCCGGTGATGACCGGCGGCGGCCTCAGCCGGCGGACGCCGCGTTCAGCGCGTTCAGCCGCTCGATGGTGCCCACGTCGGTCCAGTCGCCGTCCCAACGCTCCGCACTGACCCGCTGCCGGGCCATGGCGGCTTCCAGGCTCGGACGCAAGGGGGCCTTCGTGCCGGGCGGCACGCCTCCCACAAGCGCGGCACGGAAGAGCCCGACGCTCGCCCATGTGAGGCGCGGGCTGCCGTGCGGCGTGGCGCGGCCGCTCTGGTCGATCGCGAAATCCCCCTGCGGGTGATGCGGCGCGTTCGGCACCAGCCACAGGTGCGCGAGCGCGTCGCCGGCCTCGAAGCGCCGTGCGTCGTCTGCGGCGAAGGCGAAGCCGGGCAGGAAGACATCGCCCGACACCACCCAGAAGCAGTCGCCCAGCAGCGGCAGGGCCTTGGCGATGCCGCCGGCGGTTTCCAGCGCACCGCCGTGGTCGCGGCCTTCCGTCGAGTAGCGGATGCTCACGCCGTAGCGGGAGCCATCGCCGAGCACCGCCGGGAACTGCTCTTCCAGCCAGGCGGTGTTCACCACCAGCTCGCGCACGCCGGCGCGGGCCAGCGCCTCGATGTGCCATTCGATGAGCCGCTTGCCGCGCACCTCCAGTAGCGGCTTGGGTGTGTGATCGGTTAGAGGCCGCATGCGTTCGCCGCGGCCGGCGGCGAGGATGATGGCCTTCATGCGGCGCGCACCGAAGGCTGAGGCATGGCGCCGCGTTGCAAGGCCTGCCGTTGCACGTCGCGCGCACCGAAGGCGGTGACCAGCGCGTCGAGCAGCGCATGCGCACGGTCGGAGTTGTCGGCGCCGTAGTTGCAGACGTACACGTCCAGCGTCACGGCGGCCAGCTCGGGCCAGGTGTGCACGGCCAGGTGCGATTCGGCCAGCAGCACCACGCCCGTGACGCCGCCGGGAGGCGGGAAGACGTGGAACAGCTCGCCCACCGCGGCCAGCCCGGCGCATTCCACCGCGCCGACGCACAGCGCCCGCAGCGCCTGTGGCTGGGTCATCGCGGCGAGCGCGGTGTCGCAGCCCGACAGGTCGGCGGTGAGGTGCAGTCCATCCATGGGGCGCGATTATGGGTCCGGCCCCGGGCGTGACGTTCTGCCGCCTCGGGGGCGCCGCCCGCGAGCGGGCGGCGCCGGTCGGCACCCGTAAAATGCGCGGTTTCCTCCTCCTCCACCCTCCCTCCGGGACCCCGCATGGCCGCCGCACTCGCCGACTTGGCAACCCAGCCCACCACCACCCTCATGGCCAACGCCATCCGCGCGCTTGCGATGGATGCCGTGCAGCAGGCCAATTCAGGCCACCCCGGCGCCCCGATGGGCATGGCCGACATCGCCGTGGCACTGTGGGGCCGCCACCTGCGCCACAACCCGACCAACCCGCATTGGCCCGGACGCGACCGTTTCGTGCTGTCCAACGGCCACGGCTCGATGCTCATCTACGCGCTCCTGCACCTCACCGGCTACGACCTGCCGATGAGCGAGCTGCGCAACTTCCGACAGCTGCACAGCAAGACGCCGGGCCATCCGGAAGTGGACATCACGCCGGGCGTCGAGACCACCACCGGCCCGCTGGGCCAGGGCGTGACGAACGCGGTGGGCATGGCGTTGGCCGAGAAGATGCTGGCGAAGGAATTCAACCGCGACGGCCACGCCATCGTCGACCACCACACCTACGTCTTCCTCGGCGACGGCTGCCTGATGGAAGGCATCAGCCACGAGGCCTGCGCGCTGGCCGGCGCCTGGAAGCTGAACAAGCTGATCGCGCTGTACGACGACAACGGCATCTCCATCGACGGCAAGGTCGCGCCCTGGTTCATCGACGACACCCCCCGCCGCTTCGAGGCCTACGGCTGGAACGTCATCGCCGCTGTCGACGGCCATGACGTGGACGCGGTGGACGCCGCCATCGCCCGGGCGAAGAAGTCGGACAAGCCGACCCTCATCTGCTGCAAGACCAACATCGGCCACGGCTCGCCCAACCGCGCGGGCACGGCCAAGGCGCACGGCGAGGCCTTGGGCGCCGACGAGATCAAGCTCACGCGCGCGGCGCTGGGCTGGACGCACGAGGCCTTCGTCATCCCCGAGGAGGCCTACGCCCAGTGGGACGCCAAGGCCAGCGGCCAGGCGCTCGAGGAGTCGTGGAACAGCGCCTTCGCGGCCTACAAGGCGGCCTTCCCCGAGCTCGCCGCCGAGTTCACCCGCCGGATCAAGGGCGAGCTGCCGGCGAGCTGGTCGCAGGCCGCGGTCGATGCGGCCGTCGCTTCGCACACCAAGGCCGAGACGGTTGCCAGCCGCAAGGCCAGCCAGATCGCCCTGGAAGCCTTCACCAAGGCGCTGCCCGAGATGCTGGGCGGCAGCGCCGACCTGACCGGCTCCAACCTCACCAACACCAGCTCCACGCCGGCCTTCCGGCTGGAGGCCGACGGCTCGTCCAACGGCGGGCGCCACGTCAACTACGGCGTGCGCGAGTTCGGCATGGCGGCCATCATGAACGGCGTCGCGCTGCATGGCGGCTACATCCCCTACGGCGGCACCTTCCTCACCTTCAGCGACTACAGCCGCAACGCCATCCGCATGGCCGCGCTGATGAAGCTGCGCGTGATCCACGTGTTCACGCACGACAGCATCGGCCTGGGCGAGGACGGCCCGACGCACCAGTCGGTGGAGCACGCGGCGGCGCTGCGGCTCATCCCGGGGCTGGACGTCTGGCGCCCTGCGGACACGGCCGAGACCACCATCGCCTGGGCCTGCGCCATCGAGAACAAGCATCGCCCGAGCGCCCTGCTGCTGTCGCGCCAGAACCTGCCGTACGCGCCCAAGTCGGGGCTGGAGGACATCTCCAAGGGTGGCTACGTGCTGGCCGAGCCGAGCGAGGTGGGGCTGAAGAAGAAGGCCCAGGCGGTCATCATCGCCACCGGCTCCGAGGTGCAGCTGGCGATGCATGCCCAGCAGCAGCTCGCGGTGCAGGGTATCGCGGTGCGCGTGGTGTCCATGCCGTCGACGAACGTGTTCGACCGCCAGGACACCGCGTACAAGAAGCGCGTCCTGCCTGCCGGCCTGCCGCGCATCGCGGTGGAAGCGGGCGTGACCGATGGCTGGTGGAAGTACGGCTGCTCGGCGGTCGTGGGCATCGACAGCTACGGCGAATCGGCGCCGGCCGGCGTGCTCTTCAAGCACTTCCACCTCACGGCCGAGAACGTCGCGGCGACGGTGCAGAAGGTGCTGCGAGGCTGACGCGCCGTCCCCCGCGAACCCCAGGATGACCATGAAGACTCTCGCAGCAGCTCTCGTCGGATCGGTCGTCCTGCTCGCAGGATGCGCCACTTCGCCCACCCCACCCGCGCCAACGCCGCCGTCGCCCAACGACGCCTGCCGGGCGCTTCTTGACAGCCTCAATGCGGCCATCGCTCCCGGCCAGTCGCTGGCCGACCTGCAGGCCCGCGGCATCCGCGTGCGCACGCCGCTGAGCTTCCCGCCCGGTACGGTGCCCAGGCCGCTGCAGAGCAGCGGCGCCGCGGTGCAGATGATGATCCAGCCCGACGGCAGCGTGCTGCCCGGCTCGCCCAAGACGCTCAAGAGCGTGGGCGAGGCGCAGATCGCCTCGGCGATGGAAGCGGGCGCGCTGTCGATGCAGTTCGACCTGGACGCGCTGATCCCGAAGCCGAGCGCGCCGATCCCGTACACGACCATCTTTGCGGTGTGCAATCGCTCGTGAGCTCTGCATTCCTCGGGTCTCGCATTCGGTCGGCGATGGTCCTTGTCGCCGTCCTGACAATGCTGAGCACGCCGTCCATCAAGGCGCAGCCGATGGATCTGCAATCCGGCGCGCTCGACGAGCAACTGATGTCGTGTCTCGTCCCGAAATCGGTCGACGTGCATCCCATCGGGTACCCGGCGCGCGAGGAGGCAATGCGCACCGAGGGATCGGTTCGCGTACGGATGGAGTTCGCGGGCCCCGTCGACGCTCCCAAGGTCGACATCTTGTTCTCTAGCGGCGAGTCCTTCGAGAAGGCGGTGCGCTCGCATGTTGACGGTTACCGCCTTCCTTGCATGCCTTCAGGTCACGCACCGGTCGTGGCGGTTCAGGAGTTTGCATTCGATCCGCGAGGCGGTGCCAAGGTTCACTGGAGCGAGCCTTGGGAAACAGCGCCAACAAGCCCAGGAAAGTGTCAGCCTTCCGGACTCGACTCGAGTTCTTTGCGCTATCCCACCTGGAGGTCCATCAACCGCCCGGTCAGTGTCCTCGTGAGAATGCGGTTTGATCGACCGGACGACGCGCCGCGTGCAGAAGTCCTGAATGCGAAAGACCTGCCCAGCGAGTATTTTGCTGAGGAGGTCATTGAAGCGGTGCGCAAGCTCAGGTTGAGCTGCGCTCCATCCCGCCGGTGGCCTGTGACCGCCATCCAAATCTATCGTTTCCGCCAGAACACCGACAGGGTATCCCTGCTCAACGACCTGCCCCTGGCGAAATTTCTCGGCTCGGTGCGCGATGTGGACGACCACAAGGTGCGATTCGATCTTTCCTCGATGGGTTGTCCATTTGACGTCGAGCTTCGTCTGTACCAGCCCTACGCGCGCAACGGCGTCGGCGAGGTCGGGCAGACCAACCCCAATCGAGCAGCATTCTTGACCTGGCTCTCAACCTTGTCGCTTCGTATCCCGGATGAAACCCTCAACCAGGTTCTCGGCGATACGATGCGCATCTCGGTGCCATGCGGCGTGCTGGACCTGACCTCCTGAATCGATTTCTTTTACCCGGAGACCTCCCATGACCATCAAAGTCGCCATCAACGGCTACGGCCGCATCGGCCGCAACGTCCTTCGTGCCCACTACGAAGGCGGCAAGAAGCATGACATCCAGATCGTCGCCATCAACGACTTGGGCGACCCCAAGACCAACGCCCACCTGACCAAGTACGACACCGCGCACGGCCCCTTCCCGGGCACCGTGACGGTCGATGGCGACTACATGGTCGTCAACGGCGACAAGATCCGCGTACTGGCCAACCGCAACCCGGCCGAGCTGCCCTGGGGCGAACTGGGCGTGGACGTGGTGATGGAGTGCACCGGCTTCTTCACGACGAAGGAAAAGGCCTCCGCCCACCTGAAGGGCGGCGCCAAGAAGGTCATCATCTCCGCCCCCGGCGGCAAGGACGTCGACGCGACGATCGTCTACGGTGTGAACCACGGCGTGCTCAAGGCGAGCGACACCGTCATCTCCAACGCCTCGTGCACCACCAACTGCCTCGCGCCGCTGGTCAAGCCGCTGCACGACAAGCTGGGCGTCGAATCCGGTCTCATGACCACCATCCACGCCTACACCAACGACCAGGTGCTGACCGACGTCTATCACGAGGACCTGCGCCGCGCCCGTTCGGCCACGCACTCGATGATCCCGACCAAGACCGGCGCTGCCGCCGCGGTGGGCCTCGTGCTGCCAGAGCTGAACGGCAAGCTGGACGGCTTCGCGATTCGCGTGCCGACCATCAACGTGTCGGTGGTGGACCTGAGCTTCGTGTCCAAGAAGGCCACGACCGCCGATGAAGTCAACGCCATCCTGAAGGCCGCGAGCCAAGGCGAGCTCAAGGGCATCCTCGGCTACAACACCGACCCGCTGGTGTCGGTCGACTTCAACCACAACCCGCTGTCCAGCATCTTCGACAGCACGCAGACCCGCGTGTCGCCGGACGGCAAGCTGGTGAAGGTGCTGAGCTGGTACGACAACGAGTGGGGCTTCAGCAACCGCATGCTGGACACCACCGTGGCGCTCGCCGGCGCGAAGTGAAGCGTCGACTGACCGGCGACTGACTGGTCGCCGATACGAAGGAGCGGCCCTCGAGAGAGGGCCGTTTTCATTGGCGCGCGACGTGAACTCCGGCACGTCCGCCGCCGGCTGAACATTGAGTTACCGCCAGTGTGTCGAGTCAGCAATGTCTTGCAACTCGGCCGCTTCTACACTGCGGAAAACGAGGTCCTCCGGGCGCCGCGGCGCTGCGTTGCGATCTGAACCTGTCCCACGACTCACGGAGAGCGACGCTCATGCGCCACCCCTTGTCCGCTTTGGCTGCCCTGTGCCTGGCCCTGGCTCCGATGGCGGTCCAGATGCCCTCGGCACTCGCTGCCGGTCCTGCCGCCAGCGCTCCTGCCCGCCAGGAAACGGCGCGTGTCATCGTGCAGTACAAGACCGGCAGCAGCGTGATGCGCGCCCTCGCCGCCAGCGACGTGCCCGCCAACCAGCGCATTCCGCGTCACGCGGCGGTCCTGTCGCAACGCCATGGCGTGGCAATGACCGATGGCGCACCCGTCTCGACGCGGTCCCAGGTGGTGTTCGCCAAGGGCATGAGCTCGAAGCAGCTGGCCGACATGCTGTCCAAGGATGCGGACGTGGAGTTCGCGGAGCCTGACCTGCCGCGGCGCGCGCAGGCGGTGCCCAACGACCCGCTGTACCCGGACAATCAGCCCAGCGGGACCACGCCAACGGTGGGGCAGTGGTACTTGCGTGCGCCGGATTCCACAAACGTTTCAGCGATCAATGCCGAGGCAGCCTGGAACATCACCACTGGAAGCAACTCGGTGGTGGTGGCCGTGATCGACACGGGCATCCGATTCGACCATCCCGATCTCGCGGGCAAGACCTATCCCGGCTATGACTTCGTCGCCGACCATGGCGACGGCTTGGCCCATGCGAACGACGGCAATGGCCGTGATGCCGACGCGTCCGACCCGGGCGACTGGGTGACCGACGCTGAGGTCAATGATCCCGCCGGTCCGTTCTACCATTGCAATTCAGCCGATAGTGCGGGCAACTATCACGGTGAAGACAGCAGCTGGCATGGCACGCAGGTGGCCGGACTCGTTGGAGCCGCCACGAACAACGGTGTCGGCATCGCCTCCGTCGGCCGCAACGTGATGATCCTTCCGGTGCGGGTGCTGGGTCGCTGCATCGGCTACGACTCGGACATCCAGGCCGGCATGAAATGGGCGGCTGGTATCACCATCCCAGGCATTCCGGACAACCCACATCCCGCGAATATTCTCAACCTCAGTCTTGGGGGTGAAGGCAGCTGTACGGCTGCCTACCAGGACGCAATGGCGCAGATCATCGCGAGGGGAGTCGTCGTAGTCGCCTCCGCAGGCAACGAAGGCGTGGCGGTAGCTGTCCCGGCGAACTGTCCGGGTGTGATTGCCGTCGCCGGTGTCCGGCATGCGGGCACCAAGGTTGGCTATTCCAGCCTCGGTCCGGAAGTCTCCATCAGTGCGCCGGCGGGCAACTGCGTCAACACCACAGGTGCCTGCCTTGATCCGCTCGTCACCACGACCAATGCGGGCCTGATGTCGCCGGCGGCAAACACCTATAGCGACAGCTTCAACACCTCGTTGGGGACCAGCTTCTCGTCTCCGTTGGTGGCTGGAACGATCAGTCTCATGATGAGTCTTCATCCGACTCTGTCGCCGAGACAAGCGAAAGCGGTGTTGCAGAGTTCGGCTCGTGGGTTTCCGACAAGCAGCGCGACGACGACAACTGTGTGCCAAGCGCCCAATGCGACTGCGCAGGACGAATGCGTTTGTACGACCAGCACTTGCGGCGCGGGGCTGCTTGACGCATCGCGCGCGGTGGCAGCTGCTGTGAAGCCTGCGGCCGAGATCTCCGCATCGGCCACCAGTGTCGCCTCCGGCGGAACGGTCACCTTGGATGCATCAAGCTCGACCGCGTCAAGTGGACGCACCGTTGCGTCCTACTTGTGGGTCATCACCACCGGCAACAGCATCGCGAGCCTTAGTACCACCACCGGGCCAAACGCGATGCTGCAAACGACCGCTGGCGGCACGGTCACGGTCACGCTGACCGTAACGGACTCTGCGGGCGATGCATCGTCCACGAGCTCGACCATCACCGTAACCGGCACCCCCCCGTCCACAGGAAGCAGCGGCGGCGGTGCACTCGGCATCAGCTGGCTCCTGGCTGTGGCAGCAGCGGTTGCTGCCGTGGGTCGTACCCGCAAGGTGGCCTGACATAGGCATCTGGTCAGCAGACTGGCTCTCGTTTCGAGAGCCAGTCCTTTCGCTCATCGCCCCGCGCTCCGCACCCCCGCCGGCGCGCACGCCGCAAATCCGCGGCCCAGCACCTCGCCGTGCAGGGCAGACACCTTGTCCGACATCTCCGCGTCCGCCCGGTCCACGCGCAGCGTGTACAGCACGCTGGCCTTGGACAGTTCGACCACCCGGCCGGTGTGGATGCCCCGGTCGGCCAGGCGTTGCAATGCGGAGTCGGCCTGCTCGCGGTTGGGGAAGTGGCCGAGCGACAGGCCCGGCTCCAGCGCGGGCGCGCCGTTGACTTCCTCGTAGGGCACCTTCAACCGCGTCAGTTCCTGCGCCTTCTTTTGCTGTGCCTCACGGTTGGCGTAGCGGCCCATGTAGACGATCCAGCGCGCGGGGACCTGCTGCGTGTCGCGTGTCCAGGCGCCTTGCGGCAAGGACGCGCGCACGATGTTCTCGGCCGGCGCAATGCTGTTGTCATCGAAGGGGCCGGCCTCCAGGCACACCAGGCTCGATTCGGCCGCACTCGCTGCCGCCGCCACCGCTTGCGGCGTGAGGATGCGCACCGTCTCCGGCCTGACCTGCTTGTTCAGCCGGTCAGGCTCGCGGTCGCCGCGCGCATGCACGCCCACGAGCTCGTCGACCCAGCCTTGGGACCACACGTAGAAAGCGATGTTCGCCAGCAGCAGGAGGCCGACGAAGAGTCGCATCATGGTGTGCCTCGCTGCGGGTCCAGCCGCACGCTCACTTCGCCGCTGCCCACTTCGCGCAAGCCCTGGTCGGTGCGCACGAGCAGCGAGCCATCGGGCGCGAGGCCGGCGGCGACGCCTTCGGGCACCTCGGGGTGCGTGGTGAGCACCGCGCGGCCGAAGAGCATGTCGCGTGCGGCGAAGGCCTGCGCGAACGAGGCGAAGCCCTCGCGCTCGAAGCGGCGCAGCGCCTCCACCAGCGGCCGGGCGATGCGCGACAGCGTGCCCGGGGCGGTGGCCGTCGGGTCGATCTCCTGCAGGCAGGCGTAGCCGGTGCTGACCTCGCTGGTGGACATCGGCAGCACGTTCAGGCCCACGCCGATGACGGCCAGGCGGCGCGCCCCGGCGGCCACTGTCTCGATGAGGATGCCGCCCAGCTTGCGCCCGCCGCCCTGGCCGTCGAGCAGCCAGAGGTCGTTGGGCCACTTGACGCCGATGCGGTGGCCGGCCGGCGCGCCCGCAGTGCCGCCCTCAGGCGACACACCCGGCGGGTCGAGCGCCTCGGCCAGCGCCACGCCCACGGCCAGCGACAGGCCGGACCAGTCCTTGGGCGCCAGCGGCAGCGCCAGCGAGAAGGTGAGCGACGCGCCGGGCGCCGCTTGCCACACGCGGCCTTGCCGCCCGCGGCCGTGCGTCTGGTGCTCCGCCACCAGCAGGCAGGGCTGCAGGTCGGCGGCGCGGCGGCCGAAGGCGGTGCTCTCGACGCTGCGGCGAACCTGCGCCAGGTCGCCTTCCTCGGCGGGCGGGGTGACGATGCGCGCCCGCTCCAGCAAGGCGGTGTTGGTGGACGAGATGCGCGCGACCACCTCGACGCTCAAGCCGGGCAGCTGAGGCGTCAATTGCTCCCACAGGGCTTCGGCGCCCCATCGAAGGGGGTGGTCAGGCATGGGATCGGACCCGGTTCAGCGTTTCGGGGACAGCATGGTGCCACGACACTTCTTGCTGCCGCAGCGGCATTCGTACTGCTTCTTCAACTTGGGCGTGTAGCGCTCGTCGATGATGAGCCCGTAGTCGTAGAAGAGTTCCTGGCCCGGCTTGAGGTTGCGCAGCGCCTTGATGAAGATGCGCCCGTCCACCTCGTCGGCCTCGCAGTTCGGCTCGCAGGCGTGGTTGATCCAGCGCGCCGCGTTGCCGCCGTACTTCGCGTCGATGACGTTCTTGTCGTCGATGTGGAAGTAGAAGGTGTGGTTCGGGTCGGTCGGGTCGTGCGGATGCCGCCGCAGCGCTTCGGGCCAGGAGATGACCTCGCCCTTGTATTCGATGATCACGTCGCCCTTGGGGATGGGCGCCACGGCGAACACCCCCTTGCCGTGGACGCCGGAGCGCCTCACCTGGATGCGGCGTCCTGTCGAGGCGGCCGCTGCCGGCGCGGGTTTGGAACTCGGGGTCTTGGCGGCACTCGCTTGCGTCATCGACTTCTTTGGGTACATTGAATTTGTGGGCGCGCGCGCGTGTGCGTGCACGCGCGAGAAGCCCGGATTGTATTGATTGCATTGGTGCCCGCTGTTTTGGGGCACAAGAAAGACACATGAGCAAGACTTTGATCATTGCGGAAAAGCCGTCCGTCGCACAGGACATCGTCCGTGCGCTGACGCCCGTTGTCGGCAAGTTCGAGAAGGCGGCCGAATACTTCGAGAACGACACGCACATCGTGACGTCCGCGGTGGGCCACCTGGTCGAGATCAAGGCGCCCGAGGAGTTCGACGTCAAGCGCGGCAAGTGGAGCTTCGCCAACCTGCCGGTGATCCCGCCGCACTTCGACCTCGCGCCCATCGACAAGGCGAAGACGCGGCTCAACGCGGTCGTGAAGCTCGTCAAGCGCAAGGACGTGACCGAACTCATCAACGCCTGCGACGCGGGCCGCGAGGGCGAGCTCATCTTCCGGCTCATCGTGCAGTACGCGGGCACGGCGAAGGCGCCCGTCAACAAGCCCATCCGCCGGTTGTGGCTGCAGAGCATGACGCCGCAGGCGATCCGCGACGGCTTCGAACAGCTGCGCCAGGACAAGGAGATGCTCGGCCTGTCGGACGCCGCGCGCAGCCGCAGCGAGGCCGACTGGCTCGTGGGCATCAACGGCACGCGCGCGATGACGGCCTTCAACTCGCGCGACGGCGGCTTCTTCCTCACGACGGTGGGCCGCGTGCAGACGCCCACGCTGTCCATCGTGGTCGAGCGCGAAGAGAAGATCCGCAAGCACGTGTCGCGCGACTACTGGGAAATCAAGGCGCAGTTCGCGGCCGAGGCGGGTGAATACGAAGGCAAGTGGTTCGACCCCAAGTGGAAGAAGAACCCCGACGACGCCGAGCAGCGTGCCGACCGGCTGTGGAACGTCGAGGACGCGCAGGCCATCGCCCAGGCCTGCCGCGGCCAGCCTGCGAGCGTCACCGAGGAGGCCAAGCCGAGCACGCAGAGCGCGCCGGGCCTGTACGACCTCACCACCTTGCAGCGCGAGGCCAACAGCCGCTTCGGCTTCTCGGCCAAGACGACGCTGTCCATCGCGCAGGCGCTGTACGAAAAGCACAAGGTGCTGACCTACCCGCGTACCGACAGCAAGCACCTGCCGGAAGACTACGTCGCCGTCGTGAAGAACACGATGAAGATGCTGGCGGATGAAGACCTGCCCGGCCCGCTGCGCGCGCTGTCGGCACATGCGAAGAAGGCGACCGACGAGGGCTACGTCAAGCCCAACAAGCGCATCTTCGACAACGCCAAGGTGTCGGACCACTTCGCCATCATCCCGACCCTGCAGGCGCCCAAGAGCCTGACCGAGATCGAGGCGAAGCTCTACGACATGGTGGTCAAGCGCTTCCTCGCGGTGTTCTTCCCGCCGGCGGAGTTCATGGTCACGACCCGCATCAGCACGGTGAAGGCGGGCGCGGCGACGCACAGCTTCCAGACCAACGGCAAGGTGATGGTCAAGCCCGGCTGGCTCGCGGTCTACGGCCGCGAGGCGCAGGAGGACGATGCCAACCTCGTCGCGGTCAAGCCCGGCGAGATGGTGCGCACCGAAAGCGTGGACGTGAACGCCCTCAAGACCAAGCCGCCCGCGCGCTACACCGAGGCGACGCTCTTGTCGGCCATGGAAGGCGCGGGCAAGCTCATCGACGACGACGAGCTGCGCGAGGCGATGCAGGAAAAGGGCCTGGGGACGCCGGCCACGCGGGCCGCGATTATCGAAGGCCTGTTGATGGAAAAGTACATGCATCGCGACGGCCGCGAGCTGATACCCACGGCCAAGGCCTTCCAGCTGATGACGCTGCTGCGCGGACTGCAGGTGGAAGAGCTCACCAAGCCCGAGCTCACCGGCAACTGGGAATACCAGCTGGCCGAGATGGAAAAGGGCAAGCTCAGCCGCGACAAGTTCATGGGCGAGATTGCCGCCATGACCGAGCGCATCGTGGCCAAGGCCAAGGAGTACGACCGCGACACGATTCCCGGCGACTACGCGACGCTGAAGACGCCGTGCCCGAACTGCGGCGGCATCGTGAAGGAGAACTACCGCCGCTTCACCTGCACCGGCAAATCCGGAGATGCAGAAGGCTGCGGCTTCTCGATGAGCAAGATCCCCGGCGGGCGCAGCTTCGAGCTCGACGAGGTCGAGAAATTCCTCACCGACAAGAAGATCGGCCCGCTCGAAGGTTTCCGCTCGAAGGCCGGCTGGCCCTTCACGGCCGAGCTCAAGCTCAGCTTCGACGACGAGATCAAGAACTGGAAGCTGGAGTTTGACTTCGGCGAGGACGCGAAGAAGGACGGCGAATCCGGCGAGCCGGTGGACTTCTCCGGCCAGCAGAGCCTGGGTGCCTGCCCGAAGTGCGCGGGCCACGTGTACGAACACGGCACGTCCTACGTCTGCGAGCACAGCGTGGGCGCGCACGTCACCTGCGACTTCAAGAGCGGCAAGATCATCCTGCAGCAGCCGGTGGCGCGCGAGCAGATGACGAAGCTGCTGGCCGAAGGCAAGACGGAGCTGCTGGAGAACTTCGTGTCCAACAAGACACGCCGCAAGTTCAAGGCGCGCCTGGCCTACGACAAGAAGGAAGGCAAGGTGATCTTCGAGTTCGAGCCGCGCGCGGCGAAGGTGCCAGCGAAAAAAGCGGCGGCGAAGAAAGCGGCTTGAAGCGACGGCCGGATGGCGCAAGAGGCCGATGGATGCCGGCGTTCGCCGGCATGACATTGGCTGGGGCTAAGAGCGAACCGACCGTGTCATCCCGACGAAAGTCGGGATCCATGGTCCATTGCTACTCGACGGACGCTGTCAATCAATAAATTGCGTCTTCGACAGCTTGTCCGCGATGAGGTCGCGCGCCCCGATCGTCGCCTGCCCGTTGTCGCCGATGGCCATGATCACGCCGATCGCGTTCTGCCCACCGCCTCGTCCGACGCAGGTGATGGCCACGTAGACGCCGTTGCGCGTGCCCGCGATCTCCAGCGGGCTCTTCTTCACGCCCTGCAGGTTCTGCCCCGCCACGCCCGCGGCGAGCTGCATGCACTTGGCCTCGGTGCCCGTCTTCACCTGGATCTTCGACCAGTAGAGGAACGCGGCATCCGCATTGCCCGCAAGCAGGATGCCGCCAATGCCGAGGGCGGCCAGCCCCAGACGCGTGAGGGTGAGCATGATGGACTCCCATCCGTGGTCGATGCGGCCACTCTAGGCATGCGGATCGACGCGGGTCACCCTGCGTCCTAGGGACGGCCTACTTCAAACGTGGGGGGCGGCTGCCGAGGTCACGCATCTTCAGATGCAGCGCCGATGCGTCAAGGCCGGCAATTGCGCGCGAACCGATGCGATGCGCGCCGCGTCCAGCTCGGCCATGACGACGCCCTCGCCTTCAGGCAGCACGTTCAGCACCTCGCCCCAGGGGTCCACGATCATGCTGTGTCCCCACGTGCGCCGGCCGGTCTCGTGCGTGCCGCCTTGCGCCGGCGCGATCACGTAGCACTGGTTCTCCACCGCCCGTGCGCGCAAGAGCAGCTCCCAGTGCGCGCGGCCGGTGGTGTAGGTGAAGGCCGCGGGCACCGCGAGCAGGTCGCAAGGCTTGCATCCCTCGGCAAAGGTGATGTGCCGGTACAGCTCCGGAAAGCGCAGGTCGTAGCAGACGCTCAGGCCCACGCGCACGGCGCCCGTGTCGAACGATGCCGGCTCGCCGCCTGCATCGAGCACGCGGCCTTCGTCGTAGCTCTCGCGCCCGTTGTCGTAGCGAAAGAGGTGCATCTTGTCGTAGCGGGCCGCGAGCGTGCCGTCGGGCGCGTAGACGCAGTTCGCGTTCATCACGCGGTCGGCCTGCGCGCTGCGGATCGGCAGGGTGCCGCCCATCACCCACACGCCATGCACGCGCGCCGCGTCCGACAAGGCCTGCTGGATCGGCCCGTCACCCGGCGCCTCGGCGATCGCGAGCTTGTCTCGGTCGTTCGCGCCCATGAAGCAGAAGTATTCGGGCAAGCCCACCAGCGTCGCGCCGTCGCGCGCGGCTGCGGCAATGAGGCGGCGGGCGGTGGCGAGGTTCTCGTCCACGCGCGGCGTGGAGACCATCTGGAGCGCGGCGATCTTCATGCCGCGCATCATCACCGCTTGGCGGTGTCGGCGTTGGCAGGCGCTTCGATGTCCGGGATGGGCGCGCCGGTTTTGCGGTCCACGCGCTCCACCTTCGGGTCGGACCAGGGGCCGGTGACGTGGAACTCCCGGGTGCCCGCCTGTGTGAGCGGCTTGCGCAGGAACATCTGCGCGAGGAAGGTGCCCAGGCCGATCGCCGGGTTGATGGCCGCATAGGCAAGCGAGGCGGTGCCGGCGTTGATCTCCGGCACGACCACCACGCGCAGGTCCTGCGTCTCGCGCTCGACGTCGGCGCTGCCTTCCATCAGCACCGCGGCCTGCACGCCGCGCATGCGCAGGTTGTTGGTGGTGGCCACGCCCTCGCGAATCGTCACGTCGCCGGTGATGTTGTCGAAGGCGAAGCCCTCCTGGAACAGGTCGCGGAAATCGAGCGCGAGCCGCCGCGGCAGCGACTGCAGGCTCAGCACGCTCAGGAGCCGCGCCGCGCCCGGCTGCACCTTGAGGAACTGGCCGGCATCGATGGCCACGTTCACCTGGCCCGTCATGCTCGGGTAGTCGAGCGACAGGGGCGAGCCCAGCCACGACACCTGCCCCGCCAGGCTGCCCTTGCCGCCGCGTACCGCCTTGGGCGTGCCCATGCGGTCGAGGAAGGCGCCGCCGTCGGCGAGGTCGAGCTTGAAGTTGAGGATGGCGCGGCGCCGCGCGGGCACGGCAGACGGAATCCACTGCCCGTTGGCGACGAACTTCGCCTCGGGCGTGGTCATCGCCAGCCGCGTGAGCCGCCATTCGCGGTAGGCGTCGCGCCCCTCTCCGTTGATGCGGTTCAGCGCCTCGATCTCGACCCGGCCGAGCCGCTTGCCGCGCAGCTCCAGGTCGTCGATGACGATGTCCAGCGCCGGCACGCTGGAGGGCTGGTCGAGCAGGCTCTCCATGCTGTCGGCCTCGGTCTTGGGCAGCGACAGGCGCGACAGCCGAGCGAACACGCGGCCCGCGCCGCGCCTGCCGGGACGGTATTCGACATAGCCGTTGAGCTGCTCCGCATCGAGGTTGGCGCGCCACAAGCCATCTTCCTGCGATGCGCCGATCACCACCTTGTTCAGGTGGCGTCCGCCGGTGATGAGCTCTTGCGCGCGCACCGCGAAGCTCGTGGGCATGTAACCGCCCGAGGCGGCGTCCGCCACCGCCGTGCCGCCCGCGGACCCGGCGAGCCTGGTGGCCACCGCTTCCCAGGCATCGGCATCGAGGCTGGCCAGGTTGATGCTGGCCGCGACGCCGGCGACGGGCGTGGGGCCGGGCTCCATCACGCCGATGCCGCCGCGGATCACGCGGGCCTGGTCGCCGGAGAGATCGCGCAGGAAGTTCGCGCTGACGATGTTGCCCAGGTCGAAGCGCAGGACGTCGCGCGGCGACTGCCCGGCCGCGAGCGACTCCGGCACCAGCGCGGTGGCATAGCGCATCGCAAGCGCCGACTCGGCGCTCTTGCGCAAAGGCGGCGGCAGGTCGGACGCCAGGCCCACGAGGTTGCTCGTGAGGCTCACTTCCGTGTGGCCATGCGCGACTCCGAGCGCGAGCCGGTAGCTCGCCTGTCCGCTGAATGCCGTGGCCAGCCGCGACAGCGCGCCCAGCTCGCTCGCGCGGCGCAGGCTGTCGGCCGTGGCCGTGCCATGGCCGGTGATGCGCATCGAGCCGTCGGCCTGCGTGCCGCCGTCGAAGCTGGCATCGCCGCCCAGCACGCGGGCCGTGCCGCCGTGGATGCTGAAGCCCTTGTGCGTGAAGTCCACCCGCGCCTTCGCGTTCTGCAGCACCGGCGTGTCCGGCATGATGCGCACGTCGTTGCCTGCGAGCGCCACGCTGCCCTTCACGGTGGACTTGTCGGCGTCGTACAGCGGAATCGACAGCGCGAGCTTGAGATCGGCGATGCCTGAGCCGCTGGACTGCGCCAGCGCCTTGTTCGTCCAGTTGCCGACGGGTGACGTGTTGACGTAGCGCAGCATGTCCTGCAGTGGCCCGCGGGCGCCGCCCTCGAGCGCCAGCACCGAGCGGTCCGACAGGTTGCGGATGCCGCCTTGCACGCGGCTCAGGTCCACGCCGTAGACCCGCGCCTGCGCGTTGCGGATCTCCATGCTCGCGCGGTCGAAGATCAGCTCGCCCTTCATCTTCGTGAACGGCGGCCAGGGCGACTCGAAGGCCGCGCGCGTGCCGCTGGCCGGCAGGCTGGGCACGTAGGCGAAGTCGACGTCGTCCACGTGGCCTGCGATGCGGAATTCGCCGTCGCGCGGGTTGCGTGCGCGGTGGAAGGGGAAGTCCCAGATGTCGCCCTTCACGCGCACCGTCATGTCGCTCACGCTGCCGCTCTTCACCGCGTGGGCCACGTACAGCCGCGTGTCCTCGGGGATGCCCAGCGGCAGGTAGCGCGCGACGCTCGTGGCCAGGCCGCGGCTCACCCGGCCGTTGATCTCGATCAGCCCCGGGTAGCGGCCGCCGCGGGCGAAGCCCTGGCCCGCTCCGGTTTGCCAGCCGCCGGACAACTCGCCCTGCATCTCGGCGTTGGCGAACTTCATGTCCTTGACCGCAACCGACACGTGCGAGGGCTGGCCCGCCGTCTTCGCCGGGTCGATGCGCCAGGAGAGCGACGCGCTCATCTGCGCGAGCGGCACCACCGGCTGCTCGAACACGCCCGGCACGTTCAGCTCGCCGGCGGCCATGCCCAGCTTGGCCGTGCCGCCTTTCTCGTTGGCATCGAGCGCAATGGTGGCGTTGCGCAGGCCCGGTCGGCCCACGCTCGTCGGCTCCGACGCGGCCTTCGCCGCGAGCGCGAGGCCTTGCAGCTGGCCCTTCACCTGGTAGGTGACCGGCGCATCGAGCGGGCCGGTCCAGCGCGCCGAGAGGCCGTTGGCCAGGCCCCGGGGGTCGAGCTCCGCGAGCAGCTTGCGCACGGCGTCGCCCAGCGGCACGCGCGAGGCGATCTGCGCCATGAGCGCAAGGTCCAGGTGCTGCGCGCTGAACTCGCCGCCGGTGGCGGGCTTGCCCTCGGCCTGGTTCCAGCGCAGCGACAGGTCGCCGCGCGGCCAGCGGATGCCGTCGCCGGTGACGAAGCCGAACTGCTGCGCCGAGACGCTGAAGCCCTCGGGGCCGCGGTGGCCGGACAGGCGGCCTTCGATCTGCGCGAGCGCCAGCGGCTCGACGCTCGGCGACAGGCGCATCGTCACCTCGCGCAGCGCCACGTCCACCGTCGCGCCCTGGAGCTTGCCGTCGCGCACGTCCAGCCATCCGCGCAGCGAGCCGTCGCCTTCGTTCAGCTCGAACGGCAGCGTCACGTGCCGGCGCAGCTGGCTCACGTCGGCGCGCGGCAATTGCGCGAAGACCATGCCGTTCCAGCGGTTCCAGTCGCCGCTGTCGGTCAGGAGCGGCTGCGTGAAGCGCCCGCGCAGCGAGAAGCGATCGCCCCATTCGGCGGGCGGCGTCGCGTCCATGCGCATTTCGTGGCTGCGCAGGCCGTTGCGGATCACGAGCTCGACGTCGTGCAGCGAGAGCGCGGGGGCGTTGCGCTGCTCGTCGGTCCAGGTGAGCGAGCCGCCGCGGATGACGAACTCGCGCTGGCTGAAGAACCAGTTGGCCGCGGCGTTGTCGCCGGTGCCCGGGCCGTTCATGTCCAGGCCGGCGACGAGGATGTGGCCGCGCGCGTCGCGGCGGATCTCCAGGTGCGGGCTGTCGATGAAGAGCTGGTCGAAGCGCAGCTCCAGCGCGAAGAGCGAGCGAGCGGAAAGCGAGGCGACCACGCGCGGCAGCTCCAGCGCGGCACGGGCCTGCCGGTCCTGCAGCACCACGCCCTTGAGTTCAACCGAGGGTATCCACCCACTCGATCGCACGCTGATGTTGCCAATTCGCACCGGAACCCCGAGTGCGTTGCTCGCCCGTTGCTCGATCTCGGGCCGCCACTGTTGGATGTGCGGCAAAATCCCCCAGTGAAGTGTCAGCCAGGCGACAAGCAATAAGCTCCACGCCGCAATGACACCACCCGTCAATACACGCGCCAGCCAGCGCAAACGCTTCGTCACCAATGCGCGGCGGGTGAGCGGCGCTGAATTGGCGGCAGTGACAGGCGCAACGATGGACATGTACGAGTTGGGAAGCCGGCTGGGTTCGATGAGCCCGATCAGCGAGATGAATCTTCGGCGATGCGCCGGCCTTCGGGCCAGCACGTCGTGGCATTGTCACCCGACCCGTCCAGGCGCCTCGCGCCGCCGGATGTGCCGCTGGCCTAGCACAGACCCACGGAAGTGCCATGGGTTCCCTGCCTGAGCTCCCGCTGCCCCCGTCGGTGCCCGCCCCCGCGGTGTCCGCGGTTCCCTTGACGGATTCCTCCTTGCCCGCGGCGCGTGCCGACCACAGCCGCTTCGTGCAGCGCATCCGGCGCCGCTATGCACAGGAGCTGCCCCTGCTGCCCGCCGGCCTGCCGCGGCGTGACGCCATCACCGCGCTCATCGACACGCTGCTGGTCGCCGGCCGCCCGCTGGGGGCCGCCTTGCGCGTGGCGCGGCAACTGGTGCTCGAGCGCCTGGCGGTGCTGGACATCGAGCAGGGCGCGCTGATGGAAGACGTCACGCTCGCCATGACCGAGCTGGCCGAGACGACGCTGGACATTGCGCTCGCCAGCGCCCGCGAGGAGCTCGACGCGAAATACGGCGAACCCCTGAACGAGGCCGGCCAGCGCATCGACTTCTGGGTCGTGGGCATGGGCAAGCTGGGCGCGCGCGAGCTCAACGTGTCCTCGGACATCGACCTCATCTACGTCTACGAGGAATCGGGCCAGACGGCCGGTGCGCAGTCGATCTCGGCGCATGAATATTTCTCGCAGCTCGCGCGCTGCCTGTACGCGCTCATCGGCGACACGACCGAGGACGGCTTCGTGTTCCGCGTCGACCTGGCCCTGCGCCCCAACGGCAACTCCGGCCCGCCGGTGGTGAGCCTGGCGATGCTGGAGGAGTACTTCCAGGTGCAGGGCCGCGAGTGGGAGCGCTTTGCCTGGCTCAAGAGCCGCGTGGTCGCGCCGCTGGCCAGCGTGCGCAACGGCAGGGCGCTGGCGTTGCGATCGATGGTCACCGCCTTCGTGTACCGGCGCTATCTCGACTACGGCGTCTTCGAAGGCCTGCGCCAGCTGCACCGCAAGGTGCGCGACGAGGCCCAGCGCCGCGCCGCCGGCCGGCCCGAGCGCGCCAACGACGTGAAGCTCTCGCGCGGCGGCATCCGCGAGATCGAGTTCATCGTGCAATTGCTGCTGGTGGTGCGCGGCGGGCAGTTCCCCGAGATCCGCACGCGCTCCACGCTGAAGGCGCTGGACAAGCTGGCCGCGGGCGGCCTGATGAAGCCCGAGAGCGCGCGGCGGCTCGCCGAGGCTTACACCTTCTTGCGTCGCGTCGAGCACCGCATCCAGTTCCTCGACGACCAGCAGACGCACATGCTGCCGACGGTGGACGGCGACCTGTCCTGGATCGCCCGCAGCCTGGGCCTTGCCTGCAACGAGGACGCCTGCGAGCTGATCGAGGGCCTGTGCGAGACCCGCGAATACGTCGCGACCGAATTCGATGCGCTGCTGCACGACGGCCAGTCGCCCAAGCCCAACAACGGCGGCTGCAAGAGTTGCGGTCCGGCGCCGCAGCCGGTGGACAGCGAGGCCTTCGTCGAACGCCTGCCGGTGGCGCTGGGCCAGCGCGTCAAGCGCTGGGCCGAGCAGCCGCGCATCCAGGCGCTGCGCGACGAGAGCAAGCTGCGCCTGGCCAAGCTCATCGGCCGCGCCGCCATCGCGGTGCAGGACAACCGCTGCACCATGGACGCGGCCATCCGCTTCGTCGACTGGCTGGAGCCGCTCCTGCGCCGCGAGAGCTACCTCGCGCTGCTGGTCGAGCGGCCCGAGGTGCACAACCGGCTGCTGCGCCTGCTGGGCCTGGCGCGCTGGCCCATTCGCTACCTGATGCTGCACCCCGGCGTGATCGACGAGCTCGCCGACGAACGCCTGCTGCACAGCCGCTTCGATGCGGGCGAGTACATCGGCGACCTCGATGCGCGCCACCAGGCCTGGGAGCGGTCCGGCCAGGCCGACGAGGAGTCGCTGCTGGACACGCTGCGCCGCGCGCACCATGCCGAGGTCTTCCGCACCCTCGTGCGCGACGTGGAAGGGCACATCACCGTCGAACAGGTGGCCGACGACCTCTCGGCGCTGGCCGATGCGACGCTGCAATGCACGCTGCGCTGGGCGTGGTCGCACCTCAAGCAGCGGCATCGCGAGGTGCCGCGCTTTGCCATCGTGGCCTACGGCAAGCTGGGTGGCAAGGAGCTCGGCTACGGCAGCGACCTCGATGTCGTCTTCCTCTACGACGACGAGGACGAGCGCGCGCCCGAGGTGTACGGCGCCTTCGTGCGCAAGCTGATCAACTGGCTCACGCTGCGCACCGCGGCGGGCGAGCTCTTCGACATCGACACCGCGCTGCGCCCCAACGGCAACTCGGGCCTGCTCGTGGCCTCGATGCAAAGCTACGAGAAGTACCAGACCGGCCGCGGCAGCAACACCGCGTGGACCTGGGAGCACCAGGCGCTCACGCGTGCGCGCTTCTGCTCGGGCTTCGCCGACATCGCGCCGAAGTTCGAAGCAGTGCGGCGCGCGGTGCTGGCCGCCGAGCGCGACGCGGATTCGCTGCGCGCCGAAGTGCAGTCCATGCGCGAGAAGGTGCGCGCCGCGCATCCGGTCAAGGGCGGGCTCTTCGACGTCAAGCACGGCGCGGGCGGCATGATGGACGTGGAGTTTGCCGTGCAGTACCTCGTGCTCGCGCACAGCGGGCGGCATCCGCAGCTGATGGACAACGTCGGCAACATCGCCTTGCTGCAACGCGCCGAGGCGGCCGGGCTGCTGCCGGCGGGCGTGGGCATCGCCGCGGCCGACGCCTATCGCGAGCTGCGCCGCGCGCAGCACAGGGCGCGGCTCGACGAGCAACCAACGCAGGTGCCGCCCGAGGCCATGACCGCCCAGAGCAGCGCCGTGATGTCGCTGTGGAAAGCGGTGTTTGGCTGATCGAGGCTTCGTGCGCGAGTGGGCCTGGAGTTCGTTCGCGATCTCGCTGGTGCTGGGCGCTGCACTGCTGTGGCCGGTGCCTCGAGAGCTGATCGACTGGCAGCCTGCGCTGTGGTGGCGCCAACCCTGGCGTGCCTTCAGCGCGGTCTTCGTGCATTACAGCGTGCTGCACCTCGCCGCCAACTGCGCCGGCGGCCTGCTCGTGAGCGCGCTCGGCCATGCGGCGGGCATGCCCTGGCGCACGGTGCTGGCGTGGCTGATCGCCTGGCCGCTGACGCAGCTGGGCTTGCTCATGCAGCCCGAGCTGCTGCACTACGGCGGCCTGTCGGGCGTGCTGCACGCAGGGGTGGCCGTCGTCGCCGTGCACCTGCTCGTCGCGGGGTCGAGCACGCAGCGACGCGTCGCGGCCCTCATCCTCGTCGTGCTCGTCGCCAAGGTCTTGCACGAGGCGCCGTGGCAAGGCGCGCTGCAGCATCGCGAAGGCTGGGACATCGCCATCGCGCCGCTCGCGCATGCCACGGGCGCGGTCAGTGGGGCGATCTGCGCGGCCATCGCGGAGCTGCTGCATCGACGCACGAGCGGCGCTGCTGCCATCGAGCCATGACTCAACGCAAGGCGCACCTGGACACGCTGGCGGTGGCGAGCCTCGTCGGCTGCTGCTTTCTCTGGGGCTTGAACCAGGTGGCGGCCAAGGCCGCGCTGCCAGAAGTGCCGGCGCTGCAGCAGGCGGCCATTCGATCGCTGGGTGGCGCACTGCTGGTGTGGCTGTGGGCGGTGTCGCGCCGGCTGCCGCTGTTCGACAAGGACGGCACACTGGGCGGCGGCCTGCTGGCCGGGCTGCTCTTCGCTGCAGAGTTTGCCTGCATCTTCATCGGGCTGCAGTTCACCACCGCGTCGCGCATGGTGGTCTTCATCTATCTCTCGCCTTTCGTGGTGGCGCTCGGCATGCCCTTCATCGCTCACTCGGAGCGGCTCTCGCGCCTGCAGCTGCTCGGGCTGCTGGGCGCGTTCGCGGGTGTCGCCTGGGCCTTCGCCGAAGGGTTCAGCCGACCTGCGGCGGGCGACCGGCAGTGGCTGGGCGACGCCTTGGGCGTCACCGCCGGCGTGCTGTGGGGCGCGACCACGCTTGCCATCCGCGGCACGCGGCTCAGTGCCGCGGGCGCGGAGAAGACGCTGCTGTATCAGCTCGCGATCTCGGGCGTGATGCTCGCGCTCGCCGCGTCATTCGGCGGCCCGGCGTGGCCGCGTTCGCTGTCGCTGCTGGCCTGGTCGTCGCTCGCCTTCCAGGTCGTCGTCGTGAGCTTCGCGAGCTACCTGGTGTGGTTCTGGCTGGTGCGCCACTACCCGGCGACGCGGCTCGCCTCGTTCACGCTGCTCACGCCGGTGTTCGGGCTGCTGATGGGCTCGGTGCTGCTCGACGAGCCCATCACCGCTCGCCTGGTGGTTGCGCTGGTGGCGGTGGCCGCGGGCATCGTGATCGTGAACCGCCCGGCGAAGCCCTAGCTGCGAATGCGCTTGACCAGCGCCGTCGTCGAATAGCCGTCGACGAAGCCCAGCGCCCGCGCTTCGCCGCCCCAGCTGCGCACCCACTTCGTTTCTTCCAGTGTCTCGATGTCGTAGTCGCCGCCCTTCACGTAGACCTGCGGCCGCACGAGCTTGAGCAGCTCCACCGGCGTGGATTCGTCAAACAGCGTCACGAGGCTCACGCTTTCGAGCGCGGCGAGCACGCAGGCGCGGTCGGCTTCGGCGTTGAGCGGGCGGTCGGGGCCTTTGCCCAGCGTGCGAGCGGAGGCGTCGCTGTTCAAGCCGATGACGAGGCTTGCTCCCAGCGCACGCGCTTGCTCGAGGTAGCTCACGTGGCCGCGGTGCAGGATGTCGAACACGCCGTTGGTGAAGACCACCGGCCGCGGCAGTTGCGAGATGCGTTGCGCGAGTTCGCCGCGCGGGCAGAGCTTGTCGATGAGGTTCGCCATGGCGCGCATTGTCGCGTGCGTGCCAGGCAGCAGGCAACGTCGGGCCTAGACTCGCGCACATCCGTCATCGAAGGAGACAACCCATGATCACGCTGTGCGGTTTTTCGATTTCCAACTACTACAACAAGGTGAAGATGGTGCTCCTGGAAAAGGGCGTGCCTTTCACCGAAGAGCGCGTGAAGACCGGCAGCAAGGACGAAGCGGTACTCGCCTGTTCGCCGCTTGCGAAGATCCCGTTCATCCGCACCGAGCACGGCGCGATGTGCGAGAGCCAGGCCATCGTCGACTACATCGAGGCGACGCATCCGCAGCCGCCGCTGGTCCCGGCCGACCCGTGGGAGGCGGCCAAGGTGCGCGAGCTCATCACCTACATCGACATGCACGTGGAGCTGGTGGCGCGCGAGCTGTACGCGCAGGCCTTCTTCGGCGGCGAGAAGGACGAAGCCACCGCGACGCGTGTGCGCAAGAAGCTGGAGAAGAACATCGCCGCCTTCAAGCGGCTGGCGAAGTTCTCGCCCTACATCGCGGGCGACATCTTCACCATGGCCGACTGCGCGGCCTTCGTGAGCATTCCGCTCGTGACGCTGGCGACGAAGACGGTGTATGGCGAAGACCTCATCGCCGCCGCCGGCATCGACTGGAAGCCATACAGCCAGCTCGTGGGCAGCCGGCCGAGCGCGCAGCGGGTGCTTGCGGATCGCAAGGCCGATCAGCAAGCCGGCAAATAGCGCGCTGGCTTCAAGCCGAGCGACAGCCAGGACGCGGCGCGCTCAGGCCGCGTCGACGATCGGCGCCATGCCGGCGTCGGCGATGCTCAGCGCATGCTGCTCGCGCAGCACGTCGGCCAGCACCTGGGTGTCGCAGTACACGCGCAGCGACGTCACCTTGCCCCATTGCAGCCTGAGCGCATGCACGCCCTGGTTGCCGCCCTGCCGGCCGTCCTTCAGGCTGAAGTGATCGCGCCATTCGACCATCGCCACCGTGTTCCACGGCATGCCGCGCACGGCGATGGATTCGATGTCGAAGCGCAGGTCGGGCAGCACGCGCTTGAGCCGCGCATACCACGGACCGATGCTCTGCATGCGGTGACGGGCGCCTGCGAGCGCGTGGTCGCCGAAGAACACGTGCTCCGCCCGTGGACCGAAGGCCGCGAGGATGGGTGCGTGGTCGCCGCGGTTGAGCGCGTCGAAGGCGCGTCGCAGCTTTCTCTCGACGATGAAGCGATAGATCATCGCGCTTCTCCTGGTGTTGGACGTAACGAGTTCTCGACATAGGCGGCCAGGTGGCGCCGTACGGCGAGCCAGTTCGAGGCGTCGCCATGCAGATGCGTGAGCATCACCGCGCCTTCGATGCTCGCGATGAACACCGTGGCGACTTCCTGCGCCGACACGCCGCGGCGCACCTGCCCGTCGCGCTGGCCCGCCAGCACGATGCGCATCAGCAGGTTGTGCCAGGCGGCCATGGCGTCGCGCGCACGCTGGCGCAGGGCCGGGTCGGCATGGTCGGATTCGATGGCGCTGTTCATGATCGGACAGCCGCCGGGCAGCGGCAGCGTGAGCGTGTCGCCGTCGTAGCTGCCCAGCAATGCGAGCAGGCGGTCGCAGGCGTCCGACCTGCCCTCGATGGCGGCGAGAAAGCGATCGCGGATCTGGCCGACCGCGAAGTCGAAGGCTTCGTGCGCCAGCTCTTCGCGGCTGCCGAAATGCCGGTACAGGCCGCCCTTCTGGATGCCAGTCGCCTCGATCACCGCCGACAAGGGCGCCGAGAGAAAGCCTTGCCGGTTCATCAGCTCGGCGCTCTTGCGGATGATGTCGGTGCGGGTGCGTTCGCCTTTGGTGGGGGTGTTCATCAAAAAGATACCAATCGGTCTCTTTTGATCTTAGCGGGCTGGCGGCCACTCGACAAGCCCCAATGCCAACGGCCCGCACGAGGCGGGCCGTTGGCATGGAAGGAAGAGGAACTCAGGCGGGCGTGGTGCCCGGCGCCGGAGTGATGCTTGCTGCTGCTGCGGCCACCCTGTTCGTCACTTCCTTGCGGAAGCGGTTGAGCTCCTGGACGCTCGCGAAGCTGCGCTCCATCAGCAGGCTCATGTTGTGCAGGATGCGCTCGACGACCTTGTTCTCCCACACCGCGTCGAACTGGATCTGCTTGTCCAGCCAGGCTTCCAGCCAGCTCGGGTCGGGCAGGCGGCTCTGGATGGTGTCGCGCGGGAAGAGCTTCTCGTTCACGTGCAGGTTGGTCGGGTGCAGCGCCTGGGCGGTTCGGCGGGCGCTGGCCATGAGCACGCCCACCTTGGCGAAGGCGGCGCGCGCTTCATCGCCGAACTTCTGCATCGCACGCTTCATGTAGCGCAGGTAGGCGCCGCCGTGGCGGGCTTCGTCGCGGGCGAGCGTTTCGTAGATGGCCTTGATGACCGGCTCGGTGTGCCACTCGGCCGCGCGGCGGTACCAGTGGTTCAGGCGGATCTCGCCGCAGAAGTGGAGCATCAGCGTCTCGAGCGCCGGCGCCGGGTCGAACTCGAAGCGGACTTCGTGCAGCTCGGCCTCGGTGGGGACGAGGTCCGGGCGGTAGCGGCGCAGGTATTCCATGAGGACGAGCGAGTGCTTCTGCTCCTCGAAGAACCACACGCTCATGAAGGCCGAGAAGTCGCTGTCGTCGCGGTTGTCGCGCAGGAACATCTCCGTCGCGGGCAGGGCGGCCCACTCGGTGATGGCGTTCATCTTGACCGTCTTGGCCTGCTCGTCGGACAAGAGGCTCGCATCGAAGCGATCCCAGGGAATGTCCTTGTCCATGCTCCAGCGCACGGCTTCGAGTTGCTTGAAAAGTTCGGGGTAAAGCATGGTGGCGGCCTCAAGAGGGACAGCAATTTTAGGCGGAGGAGTGTGACAGCGTCGTTGTTGCACGAAATTAGTCCGCGCGTGCGAATTCCACGCATCCGATGCGTCCTGGCCAGCGTAGAGCACCCATATGGCGGATAACCTTAGTTACGTCTTGGGGAAACTGGCTGCAACATGGCGTTTCAGGGAGAAAAAGCACATGAATTTGCGAATGAATAAGTGCCTGCTGGCGATTGGTGCGGTTTTCGCCCTGGCCGGCAGCTCGACGGCCTGGGCCGCGCCCGCCTGCCCGGCCTTGCTCAATCGCTCGATGCCTCGCCTGCAGGACGAGAAGTCCCAGGACCTGTGCCAGTACGCGGGCCGCGTCGTGGTGGTCGTGAACACGGCCAGTTTTTGTGGCTACACGCCGCAATACAAGGGCCTCGAAGCGCTGAATAGCAAATACGCTGCCCGCGGCCTCGTGGTGCTGGGGTTTCCGTCCAACGACTTCGGCAAGCAGGAGCCCGGCAGCAACCAGGCCATCGCGGACTTTTGCGAGAACACCTTCGGCGTCAAGTTCCCGATGTTCGCCAAGTCCCAGGTGTCCGCGGGCGCGGGCAGCGCGCTCAACCCGCTCTTCGCCGACCTGCGCGACAAGACCGGCCAGCCGCCGAAGTGGAATTTCCACAAATACGTGATCTCGCGCGACGGCCGGACCGTGCAGAGTTTTCAAAGTGACGTCGAACCGACCAGCCCCGCCTTCGTGCAGGCGGTCGAAAAGCTGCTGGCCGAGCAATGAGCTGCACCATGCCGTCGAGGACTCGGGCAAGCACGTATGTGCGAATTATGAAATCGCAGGGAACTCACGCCAAACGATCGCATCGAAGAGGACAAGTCGCGGTGCTGGGCACTGCCAAGCTGCTGCGACCCGCGACTTTTTTCGTGTTGCACAGCCTGTCGGCCTCGCCGACTGAAATCCCGGAGCGGTTCTCCTCCTCCCTCCTCCCTCCCTCCTTCGCTGCGGGGCGCTGTGCAGCCATCTTTCTACCGAAGCCCGCCGCCAGACGCGGCCGGCTTCACCCCTTTGCCCTTCGAACGGCCGTGGGCGCCCGGCGCCCCGACGCGTAGGGCATGGCGCGCATCGCCGTCATCGGCTCGGGGATCTCGGGCCTGTCCGTCGCGCATGGGCTGCGGGGCTTGGCCGACGTCACGCTCTTCGAGGCGGGCGACTATTTCGGAGGCCACACCCACACGGTGGACGTCACGCTCGAAGGCCGCACGCATGGCGTGGACACCGGCTTTCTCGTCTACAACGAGCGCACCTACCCGAACCTGATCCGCCTGTTTGCCGAGCTCGGCGTCGAAACAGCCGCGTCGGACATGACCTTCTCCGTCCAGGTGCCCGACATCGGCCTGGAATGGAGCGGCTCGGACATGAACACCGTGTTCGCGCAGCGGCGCAACCTGGTGCGGCCCGGCTTCTTGCGCATGCTCGCGGACATCGTGCGCTTCAACCGCGTCACCACCGGCATCGCCGAGCGCGAGGCGGAGGAAGAGCTGCGCCAGCCGATCGGCGATTTCCTGGCCGCCGGGCGCTTCAGCGCCGAGTTCCGCGACTGGTACTTCCTGCCGATGATCGGCTGCATCTGGTCCTGCCCGACCGACCAGATGCTGCGCTTTCCGATCGCGACCATGATCCGCTTCTGCCACAACCACGGCCTGTTGCAGATCACCGACCGGCCGCGCTGGTTCACGGTGGCAGGCGGCGCGCGCCGCTACGTGGACAAGATGCTCCAGGGCATCCCGGACGCCCGACTGCGCACCCCGGTTCGGCGAGTCCGCCGGGTCACGCATGCCAGCGGCCGGCAGGATGTGCTCGTCAGCACCGACGCCGGCACCGAGACCTACGACCATGTCGTGCTCGCCTGCCACAGCGACCAGGCGCTCGCATTGCTGGCCGACCCGAGCGCGCAGGAGACGGAGGTGCTCGGCGCAATCCGCTACCAGCCCAACCTCGCGGTGCTGCACACCGACACCTCGGTGCTGCCACGCCGCCGCCTGGCCTGGGCGGCGTGGAACTATGAGCGTCCCGAGTGCGCATCGCAAGAAGCCGGCGTCTGCCTGCACTACCTGCTCAACCGCCTGCAGCCGCTGCCGTTCACGACGCCGGTACTGGTGTCGCTGAACCCCGCGCGCGAGATCGACCCGGCGTCGGTGCATGGCCGGTTCGACTACGCACACCCCGTGTTCGACCTGGCGGCCATCGACGCGCAGCGCCGGCTGCCGTGCCTGCAGGGCATCGGCGGCACCTGGTACTGCGGCGCGTGGACGCGCTATGGCTTTCATGAAGACGGCCTGATGTCGGGCCTGGCCGTGGTGAATGCCATCCAGGACGAGCTCAGCGTGCCCGACGCCGGCCGGGAGGCGGCCTGATGGTGCAGGCGCTGATCGGCACCGGCCAGGTGAGGCACTCTCGCTTGAAGCCGGTTTCCCATCAATTCGCCTACCCGACCTGGTTCGTGCTGCTGCCCATGCGCAGCCTGCGCGAGACGCCGAGCAAGGCCTTGCCGCGCAACCGCTTGGGGCTCGTGAGCTTCCACGACCGCGACCATGGCGACGGCCGTGCCGATTCGCTGCAATGGCTGGACGAGTTGCTTGCGCAAGAAGGCGTGCGCGATGCCGACGGCGAGGTCTGGCTGCACTGCTATCCGCGCGTGCTGGGCTTTGCCTTCAAGCCGGTGAGCTTCTGGTACTGCCACCGGCGCGACGAGTCGCTCGCCGCCATCGTGGTCGAGGTGAACAACACCTTCGGCGAGCGGCACTGCTACCTGCTGCACGGCCCGTCGCTCGGCTGGGGCCGCGAGCAGCGTGCGGCCAAGGCGTTCCACGTCTCGCCGTTCTGCAACGTGCAGGGCAGCTACCGCTTCCGCTTCATGCGCACCGACCTGCATCCGCGCGATGCGAGCCTGCGTATCCAGCCTCCTCGGACGGTCGTGCGGGTGGACCACGACGATGCCGAAGGCCCGCTGCTGCAGACCAGCGTGTCGGGCCGGCTGGCGCCGCTGACCCGTCGTTCGGTGCTCGCCGCGTTCGCGCGCATGCCGCTGCTCACGCTGGGCGTCGTCGCGCGCATCCACTGGCAGGCGCTGAAGCTGTGGAGCCGGCGCGTGCCCTTTGTTCGCAAACCCGAGGCACCGGGCGCTTTCCTGAGTCGTTGAGTGCCGTCGAGAAGAACCATCAGAAGACACAGACCCAGACAGACGACATGAGCAGCAGCATCTTCGCCCCCTTGTCTCTCCCCGAATCGGCCCCCGCTGCCGCACGTGCGGTGTTCCGGCTCATGAAGAGCCTGCGCCACGGCACGCTGTCGGTGCAGATGCCCGATGGCACGACGGTGCTGTTCGGCACGCCCGGCGAGGGCGGGCTGCGCGCGGCCATCCGCCTTCGCAACTGGAACGTCTGCGCCCAGGCGATGAAGTCGGGCGACATCGGCTTTGCCGAGACCTTCATCGCCGGCGACTGGAGCTCGCCCGACCTCGTGGCCTTGCTGAAGCTCTTCATCGCCAACCGCGACGAGGTGGAGCAGGTCATCTACGGTACCTGGTGGGGTTCGCTGCTGTACCGCGTGAAGCACGTCTTCAACCGCAACTCGCGCGGTGGCAGCAAGCGCAACATCCACGCGCACTACGACCTCGGCAACGAGTTCTACAGCCTGTGGCTGGACCCGACGATGAACTACAGCAGCGCCTGGTTCGACGGCGACCTGGGTGCGCCCATGGAAGCGGCGCAGTGGGCCAAGGTGCACCGCGCCTTGCGCGAGTGCGGCGTGAAGCCGGGCGACCGGGTGCTGGAAATCGGCTGCGGCTGGGGCGCGCTTGCGCAGAGCGCGGCGCGCGACTTCGGTGCGACGGTGACGGGCGTGACCTTGTCCCGCGAGCAGCTCGACTGGGCGCGCAAGCGCCTGGCCGATGCGAAGCTGCCCGGCGAGCTGCGCCTGCAGGACTATCGCGACATCGACGACGGACCGTACGACGCCATCGCGTCGATCGAGATGTTCGAGGCGGTCGGGCGCGAGTACTGGCCGGGCTTCTTCAAGGCCTTGCGCGCTCAGCTCAAGCCCGGCGGCCGCGCCTGCATCCAGAGCATCGTCATCCGCGACGACCTGTTCGACCGCTACGTGAAGTCCACCGATTTCATCCAGCAGTACATCTTCCCCGGCGGCCTGCTGCCGAGCCCGAGCGAGTTCCGCAAGGCGGCGGCCAGCGCGGGCCTGGCGGTCGTCAACGAGCTGGACTTCGGCGGCGACTACGCCGAGACGCTGCGCCGCTGGCGCGAGCGCTTCCTGGCCGAGGGCGCGCGCGTGCGACGCCTCGGTTTCGACGCGCGGTTCATGCACATCTGGGAGTTCTACCTCGCGTACTGCGAAGCGGCGTTCGCGACCGGCAACACCAGCGTCATGCAGTTCACCCTGACGCAGGCCTGAGACACCGTCGCGCGGACAAGCCCAAACTCCTTGCCGCGCTCGGGCTTTGTGCCGCAATCGTGCGCGCGCCCCTAGACTCGTCCGCCATGGCACTCAATCCGCGCATCACCGACTGGAGCGGCCAGGTCGTCTGGCTGGTGGGTGCCTCCACCGGCATCGGCCGGGCCACCGCCGCGCTGCTGCATTCGCGCGGTGCGCAGGTGGTGGTGTCGGCGCGGCATGCCAAGGCCCTGCACGGTTTCGAGACGGAGCGCCCGGGCAGCCTCGGCCTGCCGCTGGACGCGACCGACGCCGATACCGTCGCGAGGGCCTGCGAGACCATCGTCGGACGCTACGGCCGCATCGACCTCGCGATGTACTGCGCCGGCACCTACAAGCCGATGCGCGCGACGCACTTCAACCTGGCCGACATGCTCGCCCACCTGCGCGTGAACTACGAAGGCGCGCTGCACATGCTGGATGCCGTGCTGCCCGTGCTCGTGCGGCAGAAGGCGGGTCACCTGAGCCTCGTGTCCAGCGTGGCGGGCTACCGTGGGTTGCCGAAGGCGCTGGCCTATGGCCCGACCAAAGCGGCCCTCCTGAACCTCGCTGACGTGCTCTACATGGACCTGCGTCCGCTGGGCATCGGCGTGTCGGTGGTGAACCCCGGGTTCGTCGAGACGCCGCTCACGGCAGGCAATGACTTCAGGATGCCGGCACTCATCACGCCCGAGGAGGCGGCCCGGCAGATCGTCGGCGGCTGGGAGGCGGGGCTATTCGAGATCCACTTTCCCAAGCGCTTCACGCGCTGGCTCAAGCTGCTTCGCCACCTGAGCGATGCGATGTACTTTCGCGCGATGAAGCGGGCGACGGGGCTGTGATGAATGCCGCCAAGCCGCAAGACCCGCGGGTGCAGCGCATCGTCACGCTGTTCGAGACCTTGACGACCGCCGACGTCAAGCGGCTGTCGCACTACTACGCGTCGAACGCGCGCTTCAAGGACCCCTTCAACGACGTGCACGGCGTGCCGGCGATCGAGCAGGTGTTCGCGCACATGTTCGAGTCCCTGCTCGAGCCGCGCTTCGTCGTGCGCGAGGCCATCGTGCAAGGCGATCAGTGCTTTCTCAGCTGGGACTTCCTCTTCCGTTTCAAGCGCTACAGCGACGCGCTGCAGACCGTGCACGGCGGCTCTCACCTGCGCTTCGATGCCGAGGGCCTGGTGTGCCTGCATCGCGACTATTGGGACGCTGCCGAAGAGCTCTACGAGAAGCTGCCGCTGGTGGGCTCGCTCATGCGTTGGCTCAAGCGCCGTGCCCGCTCTTGAGCTTGCGTTGTAGGACAAGGCGGGATGGACCTGTGGGCCGTGTCCCCGGGTGGTAGCGAAGCTCCAACCCTTGTCGCGCCTTGTTGCGAAACGCGGTCAACCTGCGGTGGTCCAAGCCAGCATGTCCACGGCGCGACGCGCCATGAGAAGGAGAATCACATGACTCGACGACTCAATTTGCGAACCACCGCGCTTGCCGCCGCAACCGCCGGCGTGACGGCACTTGCGGCCTTTGGCGCCCAAGCCATCGAAGCCATGCAATGGAACCCGCAGGCCGGCTCGGCAAGCGCGGCTGCCGAGCTGGCTTCGGCCACCCACACCGCCTGGGCCACCGATGTCGGCGAGGCGACGCAGTTTCGCGACGCCATCGCCCGCGACACGATGAGCTCGCGGGCCGACGTGAAGGCCGAGCTGAAGATGGCGGAGAGCCGCGGCCTCGTCAACGATACGGGCGAGGGCGGCGCCTCCGACCGCGTGCTGGCCCAGCGGGAGGCATTCGTGCACGAGGAGCATGACCGTCTCGTGGCACTCAACCACCAGGCGGATGCCGACCCGATCGGCGAGATGATTTCCGCGATGGCGCCCAGCGAGGACTGGTTCTCCGACACCGCGTACGAGGCCTACACGCCGAACAGCTTCGAAGTGCTCTCCATGGCCGAGTACATGCCGCAGGAATTCGTGTACACGCTGCCCGCCCCCGAGCAGGACCAGCCCCTGGCGCGACGCGACGAGACGCTCGCGATGCGCTGAAACACGTCGCCTAGCGCAGCCAGCCCTTGTTCCTGAAATACAGGAACGGGGCGGCCACCGAGGCGATCATCAGCCCGAGCGCGTAGGGGTAGCCGAGCGACCAGTCGAGCTCCGGCATGGCCTTGAAGTTCATGCCGTAGATGCTCGCGATCAGCGTGGGCGGCAGCAGCGCGACGCTTGCGACCGAGAAGATCTTGATGATCTTGTTCTGGTTGATGTTGATGAAGCCGACGGTGGCGTTCATCAGGAAGTTGATCTTGTCGAACAGGAAGGTCGTGTGACTGTCCAGCGAGTCGATGTCGCGCAGAATCTGGCGGGCTTCCTCGAACTGCTCGGCATTGAGCATGCGGCTGCGCATCATGAAGCTCACCGCGCGGCGGGTGTCCATCACGTTGCGGCGGATGCGGCCGTTGAGGTCTTCCTCGCGGGCGATGGCTGACAGCGCCTCGCCGGCGGTCTGGTCGTTCACGTCCTGCTTGAGCACGCGGTTGCTCACGGCTTCCAGGCTGTCGTAGATGCCTTCCAGCGCATCGGCGCTGTACTCGGCATCCGCGTCGTAGAGCTTGAGCAGCACGTCCTTGGCGTCTTCGATCAGCGCCGGGATGCGTCGGGCGCGAAGGCGCAGCAGCCGGAACACCGGCAGGTCCTCGGCATGTACCGAGAACAGCACGCCCTTGAAGAGGATGAAGGCGACGCGCACGTTGCGCGGCGTCTCGCCGTCGTCGATCAGGAAGTCCGAACGGATGTGCAGTTCGCCGCTGTCTTCCTCGTAGAAGCGTGCGGATTCCTCCAGGTCGTCGTCGACCGCGTCCTCGGGGATGGTCACGCCGAAGTGCTGGGCGATCCAGCCCTTTTCCTCGGGCGAAGGCTGCTCGAGGTCGACCCACACCGGCTGCACGTGGGCCAGCTCGTCGAGACTTTCGATTTCTTCCTGGAACAGCCGGCCGTTGGCCAGCGTGAAAACGTTCAGCATGGGTGCTCCGGCAAGTCGAAGGCGCGGGAAATGCGCTTTCGGGGCCTGGGTGCTAGCGGTTGCGGGGAAGTCTGCGACCGTCTCACCCCGGCCGTGGCCTGCGTCAGGGCGCGGGCCTGCTGGAGTGGACGGTCACCGAGTAGGGGGCACGTCCAAGTCGGAACTCCAAGGAGCAGCAAAGAGCGAAATTATGGCATCCGCCGAGCCCGCCGTCGCCGGGTGTTAGCGCTGGTGTCATTCGCTTGTCACACCCCCCGAACGCGTGCACACTGGGCCTCATCGACCCTGCGTCGAACCCGCACCGAATGCGCTTAGCGAGCCCTCCGCCTCCTGCCGACTTCCCCGTCGAAATCCTCTGCGTTTTTCAAGATTCCCCAAGATTCGCCTCCGACCCGAATTCCGCATCCTGTCTCTTCCCGCCTCTTCTCATTTCCCGGTTCCCTCACCCCCTGTGAAAGGAGTACCCATGAACCTGACGATCAGCGGTCACCACCTCGAAGTTACGCCGGCACTGCGCGAGTACGTGCTAACAAAGCTAGACCGCGTCACGCGTCATTTCGACCAGGTGGTGGATATCAATGTGCTGTTGTCAGTCGAGAAGCTCAAGGAAAAGGAGCGCAGGCAGAAGGCCGAAGTCACGGTTCACGTGAAGGGCAAGGACATCTTCGTGGAGAACAGCCACGAGGATCTTTACGCAGCCATCGATCAGCTGATGGACAAGCTCGACAGGCAGGTCTGCCGGCACAAGGACAAGATCAGCGATCACCACCATGTGGCGGCCAAGCGGATGGACGCCACGCCAACCTGATACTGTCTTGAAAGTAACAGTGTCAACCAAAGCGGCCTGCGGGTCGCTTTTTGCTGCATATCGCACATCCCCCGGAAGAGGGGCCCCAGCGGCGTTGCTGCGACGCAGCAGCCCGGTGCAAAATCTTCCAAATTGTTCGCCCATCGATTTTTATAATTTGCTGACCCGGCCTAAAGCGGGAAGCTGCCCAAGCCCAAGAGGTTGAAGGCGGCACCCGACCCCACATGAACCGTCTCGCCGCCATCCTGCCCGCCAGTAACGTCCTCGTCGACGTGGACTCCACGAGCAAGAAACGCGCGTTCGAGCACGCCGGTCTCCTGTTCGAAAACCAGCACGCCATCGCGCGCGCCACCGTCACCGACAACCTCTTCGCCCGCGAGCGCCTGGGTTCCACCGGCCTCGGCCATGGCGTGGCCATCCCGCACGGTCGCATCAAGGGCCTGAAAAACCCGCTCGCTGCCGTGCTGCGCGTGCAGCAGCCGATTCCCTTCGACGCACCGGACGACGAGCCGGTGGCCCTGCTCATCTTCCTGCTGGTACCCGAGGCGGCCACCCAGCGGCACCTGGAAATCCTGTCGGAAATTGCCGAGATGCTGAGCGACCGCGAGCTGCGCGAGCGCCTGAAGACCGAGGGCGACGCCGCCAAGGTCCACGAGCTCATCTCCAATTGGGAACCGCTCAAATCCGTCGCCTGAGCCGCCTGCCCCGCCGGCGCGGCCTGCCCGGCACTTGTTGTACCTTCGCGTTCTCCTGCACAAAGGTGTGACGCGTGAAACCCACCAGCATCAGCGCGGAAGCGCTCTTCGAAGAACACCGGCCGTCGCTGCGCTGGGAATGGATCGCGGGCCATGCCCACCCCGAGCGGCGGTTCGACGAGGCGGCGGTGCGCAACGCCCAGTCGGCGGCCGACCTGGTCGGTTATCTCAACTACATCCACCCCTACCGCGTGCAGCTGGTGGGCCGCCGCGAAGTGGCCTACCTCAGCCAGTCGACGCCGGACGTGATCGAGCGGCGCATCTCGCGCATCGTCACGCTAGAGCCGCCGGTGCTCATCGTGGCGGACGCGCAGACGCCGCCGGACAAGCTGGTCGCGATGTGCGACCGGGCGGACATTCCCCTCTTCGTCACGGATGAATCGGCCGGCCACGTCATCGACGTGGTGCGCGGCTACCTCGGCCAGCTCTTCGCCGAGCGCACGACGCGCCACGGCGTCTTCATGGACATCCTGGGCCTGGGCGTGCTGCTCACCGGTGAATCGGGCCTTGGAAAGAGCGAACTCGGCCTGGAACTGATCTCGCGTGGCCACGGCCTCGTGGCCGACGACGCGGTGGATCTCTACCGCGTCTCGCAGACCTCGCTGGACGGCCGCTGCCCCGAACTGCTGCTCAATTTGCTGGAAGTGCGCGGCATCGGCCTGCTCGACATCAAGGCCATCTTCGGCGAGACGGCGGTGCGCCGGAAGATGCGGCTGAAGCTCATCGTGCACCTCGTGCGCAAGGAGACGCTGGAGCGCGAGTTCGAGCGGCTGCCCTACGAGCCGCTGTACGAGGACATCCTCGACGTGCCCGTGCGCAAGGTGGTGATCGCGGTGGATGCGGGCCGCAACCTCGCGGTGCTCGTGGAGGCGGCGGTGCGCAACACGATCTTGCAGCTGCGCGGCATCGACACCTACCGCGAGTTCATCGAGCGGCACCAGAAGGCGATGACCAAACCAGAGTGATTGGGCCCCCCAGTCGCTGCGCTCCTGCCCCCGAGGGGCGCCGCCTGGCGGACCGGCGGAGCCGGATCCGCGGGCGTGGCTTGATGGACAGGGCGCGCTGCGCCTGTCATCGGTTCTATTTGGGGGTTCGGTGGGGGCAGTTCTTCTTGGTGCAGGCGGCGTAGAGGGACAGTGAGTGTTCCTGCAGCTCGAAGCCGCGGCTTTGCGCGACCGCCTTTTGCCGCTTCTCGATTTCCGCGTCGAAGAATTCCTCCACCCGGCCGCAGTCCATGCAGACGAGGTGGTCGTGGTGCTTGCCCTCGTTCAGCTCGAACACCGATTTGCCGGTCTCGAAATGGTTGCGCGACAGCAGGCCGGCCTGCTCGAACTGCATGAGCACGCGGTACACGGTGGCCAGGCCGACGTCGGAACCCTCGGCGAGCAGCACCTTGAATACGTCTTCGGCCGTCAGGTGCCGCTGGGTGGATTTCTGGAAGACCTCGAGGATCTTGATGCGCGGCAGCGTGGCCTTCAGCCCGCTGCTCTTGAGTTCGTCGGCATGTGTCATGGGAGCTCCACCGCGTGGCGGCCGCCCACGGCCCACCCGCTAGAATCGCTCGATCATATCGAGGTTGGCGCCCGCTGCCGGCGTTCCCATCGTCACCATGCGTTCGCTTTACCGCTCGTCTGTCATTTCCACGTTCGTCGCCGTGACCTCGCTCGGCGCGATGCTGTCCGGCTGCGAATCGCTCCAGTCCTCCGACAACTTCCTCGGCGTGGTCACGCCCTACAAGGTCGAGGTGGTGCAGGGCAACGTGGTCACCAAGGAGCAGGCCGAGGCGGTCAAGCCCGGCATGAACCGCGCGCAGATCCGCGACATCCTCGGTGCGCCGCTCATCACCGACCCCTTTCACCAGAATCGCTGGGACTATGTCTTCACCATCCGCCGCCAGGGCGCCGAGCCGCAGCGCCGAAGCGTCGTGGTGCTGTTCGAAGGCGACACGATGAAGAGCATCGACACGGGTGGCGAGTTGCCGGCGGAGCGTGATTTCGTCGCCTCCATCGACACCTTCAAGACGAAGCGCAATGCGCCGCCGCTGGCGCTGACCGAAGAACAGGTCAAGGCGCTGCCCCCGCCCAAGAAGGCCGAGGTCGCGGAAGAAGCTGCTGCCGCATCGGCGCCCACGCGCAGCTACCCGCCGCTCGAGGCGCGCTGATGCAGCCGCTGCGAATTGCCATCGCCGGCGCGTCCGGCCGCATGGGCCGCATGCTCATCGAGGCCGTGAGCGCCGCTGAAGGCCTGGTGCTCGCGGGCGCGCTCGACGTGCCCGGCTCCCCCGCCATCGGCGCCGATGCCAGCGCCTTTCTCGGCAAGGCCAGCGGCGTGCCCATCACCGCCGATCTCGACACGGGCCTGGCCAATGCGCAGGTGCTGATCGACTTCACACGCCCCGAAGGCACCATGGCGCACCTCGCCGCGTGCGAGAAGCTGGGCGTGAAGCTGGTCATCGGCACCACCGGCTTCAGCGAAGCGCAGAAGGCGCAGATCACCGAGCACGCGCGCCGTGTCGCGATCATGATGGCGCCCAACATGAGCGTGGGCGTGAACGTGGTGCTGAAGCTGCTGCAGACGGCGGCCCGCGCGCTCGACCATGGCTTCGACATCGAGGTGATCGAGGCCCATCACCGCCAGAAGGTCGATGCACCCAGCGGCACCGCGCTCGCGCTCGGCGAGGCAGTGGCCAAGACGCTGGGTCGCGACCTGAAGGACTGCGCCGTGTACGGCCGCGAGGGCATCACCGGCGAGCGCGATCCATCCACCATCGGTTTTGCCACGGTGCGCGGCGGTGACATCATCGGCGACCACACCGTGCTCTTCGCGGGCATCGGCGAGCGCATCGAGATCACGCACAAGGCCACGAGCCGCGCCGTGTTCGCTCAGGGCGCGATTCGCGCCGCGCGCTTCCTGGCCGACCAGAAGGCGGGCCTGTTCAGCATGGACGACGTCCTCGGCATCTGACCCACACGTTCGCACCGAAAGGCCACCGATGAGCGGCTTGCAGCATTTCTGGCAACAAGGTGACGCCATCACGCGAAGCGTGGCGGTGCTGCTGCTGTTGATGTCGATCAGCGCGTGGGTGGTGATCTTCTGGAAGGGCTGGCTGCTGCGCCGCGTGCGCCTGGACATCAACCGCGCCGTGCCCGCCTTCTGGGCCGCCGCCGACCTTCACGCGGGCCGCGACCAGCTCGTGGCCTTCGACCGCGAAGGCGTGCTCGAACCGCTGCTGAGCGCGGCGATGGCAGCGCCCAACGCCAACACGCTCGAAGCGCGCGGCCACGTCGATTCACAGCTCACGCGCCGCCTGCGCGATGCGCTGCATGCGGTGCTCGCGCAACTGCAATACGGCCAGGTGCTGCTTGCCTCCATCGGCAGCACGGCACCCTTCATCGGCCTCTTCGGCACGGTCTGGGGCATCTACAACGCGCTGGGCGCCATTTCATCGGCCGGCTCCATCACCATCGAGCGCGTGTCGGGCCCGGTGGGCGAGGCGCTGGTGATGACGGCCGCGGGCCTGGCGGTGGCGATCCCTGCCGTGCTGGCCTACAACATCTTCGGCAAGCGCGTCGCCGCGAGCGAGGCCGACCTCGAAGGCTTCGCGCACGACTTGCGCGAGATGATCACCGACGCGGCACGCCAGCCTGCCGCCCACCAGGCCGCCTGAGAACGCAGCATGGCCTTCGGACGCCTGGAACGCACGAGCGGCCCGCAGCCGATGAGCGACATCAACATGACGCCGCTGATCGACGTGATGCTGGTGCTGCTGGTGATCTTCATGATCACCGCGCCGCTGATGACCTCCAGCCTCAAGCTGGATTTGCCCAAGACCGACGCCGCGCAGCCCGCCGACACCCCGAGCTATGTGTCGGTGGCGATCGACCCGCAGGGCAAGCTCTACTTCGGCGACGAGGCGGTGGATGCCGCGACCTTCGCCACGCGCATCGCCGAAACGGCCAGGAAGAATCCCAAGACCGAGGTCCAGCTGCGCGCCGACAAGACGGTGCCTTACGGCCAGGTGGCCGAGCTCATCGGCGTCGTGCAGAAGGCAGGCCTGAGCCGCATCGGCTTCGTCGCCCAACCGACGAAGTAAAGCCGGCCCCAAACGGGCCGGCAACTCAAAACTCACCCCAGCGAGCGCAGCAACGCGCCCCCCAAGCCACGCCCGCGGGACTGGCTTTGCCAGCCCGCAGGGTGGCGCCCCTCGGGGGCAGGAGCGCAGCGACTGGGGGGCTCACATCACATCGGCTTCAAGTGCTTGCCGAAGAACGCTTCCATCGCCGAGTAGAACTCGAACTGGTTCTCCTCGTTGTGGAAGCCATGGCCTTCGTTGTCCTTGACCATGTACTGCACTTCCACGCCGCGCTTCTTCAGCGCCTGCACGACCTGATCGCTCTCCGCCTTGTTCACCCGCGGGTCGCGTGCGCCCTGCGCGATGAACAACGGCGTCTTGATCTTGTCCGCATTCAGCGCCGGTGACGTGGCCGTGAGTCGATCCTTGTCCTTCACGGGGTCGCCCACCATCGCGTACATCTTCTCCAGCATCGGCTTCCAGTAGGGCGGGATCGTCTTCATGAAGGTGAAGAGGTTGCTCACGCCCACGTAGTCGACGGCCGCGGCGTACAGGTCCGGCGTGAAGGTGACGCCCGCCAGCGTGGTGTAGCCGCCGTAGCTGCCGCCATAGATGCCCACGCGCTTCGGATCGGCGATGCCTTGCTTGATGAGCCACTGCACGCCGTCGGTCACGTCGTCCTGCATCTTCAGGCCCCACTGGCCGAAGCTGGCTTCCCAGAATTGCCGGCCGTAGCCGGTCGAGCCGCGGAAGTTCATCTGCAGCACGCAGTAGCCGCGGTTGGCGAGGAACTGCACCTCGGGGTTGTAGCCCCAGCTGTCGCGCGCCCACGGGCCGCCATGCGGGTTGACGATGCACGGCAGGTTCTTGTCGCCGCGGCCCGCGGGCAAGGTGAGGTAGCCGTTGATCTTCAGGCCGTCGCGGCTCACGTAGCTCACCGGCGTGACGGCGGCCATGTCCTTCTCGGGGATCCACGGGTTGATGTCGGCCAGCTTGGCGAGCGTGTCGGCCTTCGCGTCATACACGTAGCGCGTGCCCGGCGTCTTGTCGTTGATGGCGGCGACGATGAACTTGTCTTCAGCGCGGGTCATCGACTGCAGGGTCACCTCGTAACCGGGGAGCTTGCTTTCGATCTTCTTGAACAGCGCCTCGTCCTGCGGTGTGAAGAACTTGCGCTGCGCCTTGGCCGTCTGGTAGTTGGCCAGGGTCAGAACACGGCGCAGGCGCGACCAGGCGGCGTTGTCGAGGTCCACCTCGGGGTTCTCGTACACCACCTGCTCGGCGTCGGGCTTGGCCGGGTCGATGAGCACCAGCGCCTGCTTGTCGCGGCCGCGGTTGGACAGGGCGTAGAAGCGCTTGTTGTCCGCGGTGAAGAACTGCACGTCGACACTCGTCTTGTAGTCGGTCGTGATGATGGGCTTGAACTTGCCCGTGCTCCCGTCGCGGTACAGCAGCGAGGTGTTCACGCCGTCGCTGGTGGTGCCGATGCGCACCCGCCCGGCGTGGTCCATGCTCCAGCCGACGATGTTGCCGGGGTTCTGCGCCACCAGTTCGGCCTTGTGCGTGCGCAGGTCCACCTTGAAGATGTCGAACACCTTCGGGTCGCGCTTGTTGTGGCTCACGAGGATGTGGTGGGGGTCGTCGGGCAGGTCGTTTTCCAGCGACGCGCGCACGCCGGGGTAGGGCGTGAGGTCGGTGACCTTGCCGGTGACGGTGTCCACGGCCACCACGTGGAAGTTCTCGTCGCCCCCGAAATCCTTGGTGTAGAGGATGGTGCGGCTGCCCTTCCAGAAGTAGTTGCTGATGTCGCGGGCGGTTTCCTGCGTCAGCTGGCGCGGTTCGCCCTGCGGCTGGCTGCCCGTGAGCGGCTGCACGAAGATGTTGCGCCGGTTGGCGTCACCCGAGGGCTGCATGAAGCTCAGGGTCCGTCCATCCTCGGACAGCCGGAAAAAGGCCTTGGGCGAGTTCCGGAAGAAGTCCTTGACCGGATAGGTCTTAGGGACGGCGGCCGGTGGCGTGGCTTGATCGGCCTGGGCGAACGCGGGCGTGACGCAGCTTGTGGCCGCGGCGATCGCCACCGTGGCGAGCACGGCGGGGCGAACCAATGTCATGGAAAGTCTTGTGAGGGCCGCATCATGCGCCGACCGCACGGCCGAGCGCCATCCCATGCGATGAACCGCCGTCCGGCGGGGATGGGCTGCAAAAGCAGGGGGTGAAGGCCGGGAGGGCCCGGGAATGCGAGGGGCGCCTTCCTATAATCTGCCGACTCTTTCCGGCCGACTGAACGCCCCACCGGAACGTCCCCTCATCCAGTCGGCCAGCCCGGCCCCATCCGCATGAATCCTGACTTCAAACCCGACGAGATCGAGAGCGCCGCACAGGCCGCCTGGAACGCCCGCGACGCCTACCGCGTGAACGAGGATGCTTCCAAGCCGAAGTTCTACGCCTGCTCGATGCTGCCCTACCCCAGCGGCAAGCTGCACATGGGGCACGTGCGCAACTACACCATCAACGACATGATGGCCCGCTACCTGCGCATGAAGGGCTTCAACGTCCTCATGCCCATGGGCTGGGACGCCTTCGGCCTGCCGGCGGAAAACGCTGCCATCGACAAGAACGTGGCGCCAGCCAAGTGGACGCGCGACAACATCGCCGACATGAAGTCGCAGATGCAGCCGCTGGGCCTGGCCTTCGACTGGTCGCGCGAGATCGCCACCTGCGACCCCGAGTACTACAAGTGGAACCAGTGGTTCTTCCTGAAGATGCTCGACAAGGGCCTGGCCTACAAGAAGACGCAGGTCGTCAACTGGGACCCGATCGACCAGACCGTGCTCGCCAACGAGCAGGTGGTGGACGGCAAGGGTTGGCGCAGCGGCGCGCCGGTCGAGCGCCGCGAGATCCCCGGCTACTACCTCGCGATCACGCAGTACGCCGATGAGCTGCTGGCCAACGTGGCCGACCCGGCCGCGCCCAACTACCTGAGCGGCTGGCCCGAGCGCGTGCGGCTGATGCAGGAGCACTGGATCGGCAAGAGCGAGGGCGTGCGTTTCGCCTTCCCGCACGAGATCAAGGACGAGAGCGGCCAGCTCATCCAGGGCGGGAAGCTGTGGGTCTTCACGACGCGCGCCGACACCATCATGGGCGTCACCTTCTGCGCGGTGGCGGCCGAGCATCCGCTGGCCACGCACGCGGCCAAGGGCAACCCGAAGCTCGCCGCCTTCGTCGAGCAGTGCAAGAAGGGCGGCACCACCGAGGCCGAGCTTGCGCTGAAGGAAAAGGAAGGCCTGCCCACGGGCCTCTTCGTCAAGCATCCGCTGACTGACGAGCCGGTCGAGGTGTGGGTCGGCAACTACGTGCTCATGGGCTACGGCGACGGCGCCGTGATGGGCGTGCCGGCCCACGACGAGCGCGACTTCGAGTTCGCCAAGCACTACGGGATCGACCTGCTGCAGGTGATCCACGTCGACGGCGAGCACTTCACGTACAACCACTGGCA